>OGJJ01001241.1_pt1 | contig 19866 bp, 32 predicted proteins | sample 1572081 | NCBI WGS metagenome assembly OGJJ01 (sample SAMEA2582122, study PRJEB24529) | metagenome | biome: Human gut stool | place: China | collected 2011
AGCGGCTTGATCACCAAATTTTTTGCGTATAATTTCTAATTTCTCAAGCTCCTTGACCATTCCGTCAATACCTTTGAAATTGCCTTTTTTATCCCAGAAGTCAAACTTCACGCCACTTTTTTCAAGAATATCTCTTGCTTCCGCTTTCATTCCTTTTTTGGCTTCGGCAATCATTTGCGGGCCTTTACTCATTCGATCAAGCATTATGGAAAAGTTTGTACCGAATGAGGTGCCCTCTAAACCTTGTTGAGCTGCTAAGCCCTCAATAGCATAAATTTTTTGTGAGTTTTCTCGCCCTGTTAATTTCATCGAACGGACTTTAGATGCGTAATAGGTCATCGCCCCGTACATATCATCTTTTTTCATGCCTGCAGCGAACATGGCTCGTTGCATATCATCCGCTGATGCCCCGAGCTCAGCTTCAGATAAGCCGTGTGATTCCATCATTTTGGCAAAGAACTCACCGCCTTGCTCCTGATCCATTTCAAGTAACACATTGAGTTTTGCCGATGTTTTTAAGCCACCGTTAATCAAAGTGTCATCAGAGACACCTTGCATTTTCATTGCTTTGGCGAGCTTGTAGAAATCTTCACGCGTTCCAGGTAAATCTGTGCCAAGTTGGTCGGCAATTTTGCCGATTTCATTAAATTTGCCAAATGTGCCGTCAGCCTTCATCATTGAAATTTTTAGGTTATTTGCCGCTTCTTCTTGCTGCATATAGGTTTTCATTACACCAACACCCACAGCAGCAGAGGCAAGCGTGCCAAGTGCTTTACCTTTTAACTCATCACGTTTATTTTTGGCTTTTTCATAACCTGAAACCGCCCCTTGTAGCTTTTGTTGAGCCTTTAAAGAGCGGTTTAATTCTTTGCTAAATTCACGTTGCTGGCGACTAACTTGACTTATGGCTTTGCCGAGTTTGTCATATTCAGCTTTCATTAAAGCCAGCCCCACGCCACCTTTTGAGCTGGCACGGCTCATTTCGGCATAAAGAGCTGCTTGCTTGCTCCGAAGTCCGTTGAGTTCAGTCGAAAATTGAGAATGTATCTTTTGATTTTTGGCAACGGCTTGCCCAAGTTTATCCAAGGCTCCATTGGCACCAGCAAATGAACTTTTAAAACTGCCAGCTAAAGATGCACCAATAACTAAACCGATTGCTAAATTATTTGCCATTGTTTAAGTCCTTGCGTAAAATTGGGAAAGAAGAAAGGGAGGATGTTATGCTTACCAAATTAAATACCCGTTTTATGAATTGGAAAGGCTTTAACGCCTATACAGAAAGAGCTGAATACACCGCTAAAATACTATTAGCGGTGGGGTTAATTGGTTGGAGTATCATTTATTGGATAGATGCTATGCAATCAATCGAAAGCGCAGGAAAAGGCTTAGGTATTGCACTAATTTATGCATTACTTCTTGCCATTTTTGCTTGGATTGGAGTTTATCTATCTTGGGTGGGAGCTGTTATTTTCTCTTTATTAAGTGAGCCTTTCATTTGGCTTTACCGTAAAATCTGCCCATAGCCAGCTTTAACCTGTCGATTCATCTGTTCAATCCATTTCGGAATATCCACAAAATCCATCTCCATTAGCTCGCTTGGTGAAAAACCAAACCACCAAGCGAGATCTGCAAAAACTTCATCAAGCTCGCTTAGTCTTCGGACTTTCCCTCCGTAACCAAATCAGTAATCAATTTGCCAAGAGCTTGAAGGTCGGCTTGGTCAAATTCATCAATATCTTCAGGAATTAAATTTGATAAACGAGTCAAGAAGAACTTCGTGATTTTGTAACCATCTTTTTCGGCATTAAAATCTTGTGATTCATAAGCCGCTTGGTCTGAACCTTTTAAGCGACGAAGAGTGACTTCGGTAATTGTGCTACCGTCAGGTGTCGCAACAGGGTATTTGAGGGTATAGGTTTTGTATGAACGGAAATTATTCATTAAAGTGGTCGCAGCGTTAGCCATAAAAAAACTCCTTTGTGAGATTGTTTAACTTTCACAAAGGAGTTTACTTAAATGGAGTTTAAACGGCTTTTAAACTGATTTAAAGAAATCTATTGCCCGATATTAGTGCGGTATTTTTGCAACACATCTTGACCGTTTACACGGTAGATGTTCGCAAGCACGTCCACAAACAGGATTTCTTTGCCTGCCAGCGTTTGCTTGATGGACATAATCTGGAAGCTATCGGAATGTTCCGTCGCCTCTTTATTCTTTAAGCTTCCACCTGTCGTCTTGTTAAATGCCACGTTCATCATGGTGACAAGTGATTCTTCCGCAGCCAAGCCGCGAGAATCAAATACCTGCACATTAGAACGTGCCATCAGCTGCACGTTTTTATAAGGGTTATAGGCGTTTACTCGCACTTCAGGATAGAAACTATCCCAAATCACTTCGCCTTCCATTGCATTTAAACCTGCTGGCAGTTTTACCGTGCCGTGCAGCCCTAAGCCTTTGTGTTCAATAAATTCGAACTCGATGTCGGGCAACTTAAACTCTTTGGCTTTACCCAAAAGCGAGTTGCCGTTCATATACACATTGGCGTTCACAATTTGATGAATTGCGGTACTCATAATTTTCTCCTTCTAGCGTTGTGACACCAAGTTCACTAAGTATTTACGGGTCATTACCGATTTATTGCTGATAAGCTCGGCTGGCAATTTAGGCGTGTATTCATACATCAACGGCACGTGACCTTTGCTAAATTCATCGACTAAGTCAGTGTCGTAGTCAAGGCTGACGCTATAACCTACGATTGACGGCAAGGCTCGCAAATAGGTATCTACCGTTTCGATAAGGCTATCAATCAACGCATCATCAATCGGGCGGTCGATAAATTGCAACTCAGTGCGGCGGATAGATTCATCAATCAAATCACCTGTGCGTAACGCCGTTTCAAAATTGATAATGTGCGTCACGGTTGGATAGTTTGACGAACGGTTACCCCATAAGCGGAAACCTGTGCCAAAGCTATTAAAAATCGTGGTAATGCCCACTGCATTGAGTAAGTTGGTTTCGGATTGTTCATCGTCCACGCGCGCGGTTAAAGGCACTTCCATACCGATTACACCTTGCAACTGACGGTTTGAAGTGGAGAACCAGTAGCCGTTGTCGGTATCGGTTTTCATCCGCAAGCCTGCCGCGTGCACCGCTAAACTTTCAAGCGTATTGCTAGAACCTAATGCATAAGGGAAGAAGTGGCGAACACGTTCAGAGCTCGCCGAAGCGTTTAAGGTACCAAGCGGTCCACGCCCTTGAATCGCTTTAGAAAGTGATGTGCCTTTTGGCAGTTGCACATACGTCACTGCTTTTAATTGTTCGGCTAATGTTGCCAATGCGGCGGCACAGCTTGCAGTTTTGTCGAACTCTGGGCAGATTAAAATTTTGGCATCCGCACCGTAAAGGTTGAAACCATCACGCACTAATTCCAAGCCTTTGCGTTTGCCTGTGGCAGAATCAATGCCGCCTTTAATGTCGGCTTCAGTGACTTTAGCTGGGTCAGCATAAATGTAAGTCGCTTTTAAATTTGCTTTTGTGGTTTTGAAGGTAAATTCACCCGTTTGTAAATCCACTGCATAATCTGTATCTTCACGTAAAAGAGTATCACCTGATTTTAAGCTCGTTACACTAATCAAGCCTGGTTTCTTAGTTTTTGCTTTTAATGTATTGCTATCAAGGGATAACACTTCATCAGTCACTGTCGTGCGATGGCGTGCTGGGTCTAACACATTGACCACATAGACTTTCCCTGCAGCATAACGTGCCAACACGTCAAAAGCATCGGGCAGGGTAAAACCTTGATTTAAGATCACGCCAAATTGGGCAAAATCTTTTGTAGTTTGGCAAACGGTGAGTTCATTCACTGCACCGATGGGGGCAGTACCAACGATGCCAATAATCGCACCGTCCACGGTTTCTACCGCGACAGAACCGCCTGCCACGCGTGTTGTTTTCGTTCCGTGATGAAACGCCATAATTTTCTCCTTATGGTTCTTTGCGGCGGTAACGTGCCGCGGTAAATTTTGGTAAATTTTGCGGCACGCGGTCTTCCACCTGCCACGTTTCAGTTTGAATAATCAGTTGGTATTGCCATAGGCCATTGTCTTCACCGGCAAATTCTTCACTAATAAGATGACAAGGCGTACAGTTTGTCGGTTTAAAGCCGACTACTGCGAGGCGTAACTGGTCAAGCATTTCCAACGCACCGGTGTCATCGTGCTGACTGCGAGCAATCACAGTTAGAGCAACCAGCACTTTCCGGCGTTGTTGGATAATGTCGGTACTATCAAGGCTTTCAAATTTTGACCCTGCATACTGCACCAGCACTGCACCAAAAGGGTCGAGCAGGTTGTAGTGTACAAGGTCATCAGGGAACAACTCGATGCTAAAACGTTCGGTCTTGGCTTCGATGTGATCTCTGATGCTTTGCAAAATCGGTAAAGTGGCACTCATAGATGCTCCCCTTAATAGCCCGACAAATCCAATTTCTGCGGCGCACGGGCTTTAAACTTCAAGGCGGACGGCAAACTGTCGTCTGCTGCTTCGCCCACTTCGAGCAAGCCCAAATGCAATTTACCATCGGCAATGCGTTCCAAATCTTTCAACGCTTGCGCGTGGGCATCTTTTACATTGGGCGGAAAGCCCTTGCCGTCTGGACGACGTGAATAGAGCCAGTAGCGAGCCAGTTGCAAGCAGATATTGCGCACCAAGGTTGGCACTTGATTTAACGGCAACAGATAACGGGCGCGTAAATAGCCGTCCACCGTTTCAGTGGCGTATTCGCACGCTTTGGCGATTACAGCTTGATTGACTTCTGTCGCTCTGCTGTTATCGGTTGAAAGTTGTCTTAACGTGATTTCGTCCATCACGTCCGTTAAATCTTGTGCTTGAATGTACATTATTCTTTGCCTTCGTCTTTATTGTTTTTATTCGCTTTTTCTGCTTCTTTACGGGCTTTTTCTTCAGCAGCTAAACGTGCTTTTTCTTCAGCAGCTAAACGTACTTTTTCTGCTTCAGCTTCTGCTTGTTTGCGTTTTTCATCGTCTTCATCTAACTTCACATAAAGCGAGATGCGTTCAGCTTCTTCGTCGGTAAGTTCTAGCTTGTCGCCTTGCTCATAGCGTTGGTTGTTGTGGTAAATCGCCATTGCGCTGATGACGGCGTAAAGTTTGGTTTTGTTCATTAGTTTTCTCCTGTGATGCCGTGGGTGATTCACCCACGGTTACGCATAATTCAACCCCGTTGGGGTTGGAGGGTTAGATACAGCCTTTAATTAAATAGCCTGCTGATGAACCGAGCAAATGTGGTCTGTAAATATCAGTAGTGCGCACTAATTCAATTTTGCCACCGCTTTCCACATAGGTATCAACGAATAAACCAGCTTTACGACGTGGGGTATAGCCAAATGATGGCTTGTAGATATTGTGTTTCTGACCATCACCTTTTTCAGGCACATAAGCCAATACAATCGCACCCGACCAGATGTCTTTTAATGCACCTTGATCTTCATACACCGCTTCACCAATTTTCACGGTCTTCACGTCAATCAATTCGGCAAATAATTCAGGGGTAACAATCGCTTTTTGTGAGTATTTGATTTTTTCAATCACTGCAGGGTGCGATTTGATGACCGCCCACACATTGCCAGAAATAACACAAACATTAACGGCGTGACCTATAGAGCGTTTCACGGCTGTTTTGCCTGCTTCAATCACAGAAAACGGGTCTGAATTTTTATAATCAGAGAATTGCGATGTTCCACTTAACACAATTTTATTTGTGCTGTCATAGCTCGCATCGTTAAGAGCAAGATCTGCAATTTCTTTTTCACGCCCTAACGCAATAATGTCTTGCGTAGTTGTCTGGGCATATTGTTTCAATGGAAAACTTGCTTCAGGATCTTCCAGATAGTCGATTGGGTATTCGATATCGTGCTCTTCTAAGTTCACATCAATCGAACCAACATCATCAGGCGTTAAGCGGTTTGAAGCGGTGCGTAATGCACGAGCAGTGGTTGTCAAACGGAATGCTAGACGACCAAATTTAGGGATTTTTCCGCCCATTTTGGTCATTTCAACAATAGGCATTAGTGCTTCGCCCACTAATTCGTTATTGTCATAACCTTGAGCCAATTCAGTTAAAACAGGGTCTTGAATACGAAGTTTGGCAAGACGTTCTTGAGATGCTGTTGTCATACAGGTTCCTTCTTATTGATAAATGGCATTAAATGCGGCTTTGTAGCTCACATTGTGTTCTTTGGCGTAAGCACGGATTTTTTGGTCTGCTTCGATGCTGGCAGGGCTTGTGCCTTCGGCATATTCCACCGTGTCATCTTGCGGTGGAGCAGCCTTATCTTTGGTTGCCACTTCACCGAAGTTCACCACTTGTGGCTGAGCATCCAAAAAGGCTTTGAGTTTGCTGTGTAGGCTTTCGCCCTCACCAAACTCGACCACACCACCTTGCATTGTGGTTGATGCGTAGTTCAACAAATCGACCGCTTGCTGTTTGGCAATCGGCGCAAGTTTACCTGCTTTCACTAAGCCTTCCGCAAAGTCGGCATTTTCGGCTTTAGCTTGGTTGAGTTCCGCTTCTGCCTTTTCCGCTTTCGCTTTAGCGTTTTCATCTTTGAGTTGCTGATTTTCAGCACGCAAACGGTCTAATTCCGCTTTCTCTTCTGCACTCATTTCAGGTTCTCCTTGAGTTGGTTCAGTTTGATTGGGTTCATTTGGCATTGCTTCGCAAAAATCCACAATACCTTGCTCACTTTCTGAAAATTCAGGATTGCGCAAGCCTTTCACCGCAGGTGGCATAGCCCCTAAAAAGCCAACGTGGCGTAAATAAAGCGAGCCTTGTTTTGGGTTATCGGGGCTGTTGGCAAGGTAGAAAGAGGCAGAGACTTTCTTAAACCGCCCATCAGCAACCATTTCGGCAAATTCAGGGTGGATTTGGTCAAGCTCCGCTTTCAACACATCGCCATCAAGCTGCAAGCCTTTTACCCACGCATAGGCAGGGGCATCCATTTTCGGATGACCGATAACCGCAGGGGCTTCGTGATAAGCCACATCGTAGGCATCAACAGCTTGTTGCAAATCTTCAGGCGTGATGTTTACCACCGTGCCGTGACTGTCGGGGCGTTTGCCTGCTTTGAAAATTTCAATAAAGGTCATTTCGTTCTCCTTGTTTGCACACATCATAGAAAAAATGACCGCTTGTTGCTTTTAAACTAATTTAAAGAGTAAAAGGGCTGATTTTTGAGAGAAAGGGAATAGATGATTTAAAGAAAGATAGAATAGCGTTTAAATGCCGTTTAAATGCGTTTAAGTGCATTTAAATTTTTTCGGACGATAAATTCATTTAATTTAAAACAAAACGCCCAATAGGGCGTTTTTGGCGTTATTTTTGAAATTTAGCAAATATTAAAGATTTTGGTCGATTTGGCGTTGTAAAAGTGCGGTCGCTTTTCGCAAGAGTTTTTGCTCGTCTTGTTCGCTTACGCCTAACCATGGACGCTTAGGAATGGTGACTTTACCTCCGCGCCCCGCCTTGCCGCCGAATTGGGGCAAGCGAGCATATTTGGCATCAGAACCAAATTCCACATTTTTGTCGTTATAGTTGTAGGCGGTTTTATCCGACAAATAACCATCTTGACGTAAAATTTTAGTGGACTTGCCTTTCTTTTTCTTGCGTGCCAAAGTCTTAGGTGAAAGCGATTGCCATTCACTTCCATCAGGCGCTATTTCTTGCTTAAAGCGTTCTGCGTGGATTTTCTTCAAGGTTTCCCCCAGCACGCCATAGAGCTTGCGAGGGTGTTGCAGTTGTTGGGCAATACTGTGGAGTTTTACGGCTGCTTGGGTGTCGTTGAGGGTGATTTTAATCATCGCTAAAAGCCGGCTAATTTATTTTTTAACACATAGCCTTCAAGTTGCCATAATTTATTAAAGGCATTCTCAAAGGCAATACGTTCGCCAATTTCTTGGTTATAGGTTTTCGGTGAAACACAGGCGGATTCACCCATTACTGTAAAACCATTGCGTAAAGTTAATATACAAACAGTGAGTGTTTCTGTTAATCGGTGGAATTGTTTATCTGTGATAATAGATTCCAAATGTTCTTGGGTAACACGTTCAGTCATTTTTATTCTCCTATTGATTAAAAAATAAGTTGGGCGTATAGTGTTTCTAACGGTGGGGGTTTCCTACTGGAAAGGTTGTGCTGTCAAAGGCTCATTATCCTGTTCGAATCAGGCAAACCACCGTTATAATTTCCCCCACAACACTTCATATTTGTGCATTCCTGACTTATCTGTAAATATGCTAGCCGTTCTGACCAAATTGACTTTATGAGGTAGCTTTTTCTTGCTTAACTCATCTTTGAGTTTAATTTCATAGTCCATTTTTACCGCAACTTTGCCTTGTTCGGTTTCATAGATAAAAAGCAAGGTAGGTAATTTCTGATCCGTTTCTAACAAAATCGCCGTTGGATTTTTCAACTTCTCTGGCAAATCTTCCCAAAACTCAATCGGCAGGTTAATGCCTTTGGCTTGCTTAGTATCACGCAAGGCGTGTAATACATCTTCATCACGCACCGCAATCACCGCACTTTGTGGAGCTTTTTCAAGAGCGTTTAATTTATCAATCACTTTGACAGGAATTACGCCGACGTTTTTGATTTGCCCGCGAGCCAGTTTTTCGCTGTCGACTTGATCTACCATCGACTTCATCGCCCCATTTAACAGCAACATGGCACGCGGATTTTGTAACACGTTTTCAATTAAAAGGCTTGCCAGTTTCGGTTCGGCTGTAACGGCTTTATTGAAAAGTAGCTGATCTACATCGGCATTTCGTCCTGCGGTCAAGCGCTCAAAATTATGCGGTTGAAACCCTACATCATAACCCTTTGGCACTTTTACCATTCGGGGATTGCCTGAACGTGTACCAACCAGTTTTTCTTCCCAGTCTATTTCGGGCGATGGGCTGACGGTTTTGCCCATTTCTTTGAGGTCGTCTTCATCGTGGGCGGTGACGGTGCAGTGGCAGCCATAGGCTTTAATCGGGTAGTAATAACGCCAAAACGGATCGCTTGCGGGCAAAATTGTGCCGTCTAAGTCAATATGCTCTTGACGTGGGTGGGCGTTATCGTGGTGGTGATATTCCCAATAGGGCATTACATCAGCCAACTCTAAATGTTGCAGCAACCGTCCGCGATTGTAAGCCGCATAAACGTTGGTGTCGTAAATAATACGAGTTCGCCAATTTCTGCCGCCTTTGTAATCCCAGCCTGTGCGAGCAACGATTTCATCAAACCGCTTGCGGAAACCTTCCATCGTTTCGCCATTGTTGATGGCTTCATCGACCGCCTCACGGAAGGCGAGCAGGACTTCATTGCGGTTTGCCCCTGCGACCATAAAAAAGTAATCGTGTTCATCGCCTAGCACGTCCAAATAGCTGTTGGTGGGTAGGTTGAGTTTTTTCTCGAAGTACCGCACCTGTTGTTCAAAGGTAAATTTATTCATTATTTACGCTCATCTTCTACGGATTGTCGCCCTGCAAACTGTGCCGCAGTTGAACCCCAAGCTAGCAGTTCGCCATATTCGGCATAGCTGAGTTCTGGGATTAGGCTATCAAGTTGGTTGCGAAAATCTTCCAAACTTTCAGCTTGCCCTAAGCGGTCGCGAATATCGTGTAGCCAAGTTTCAACAACAGCTTCGCCTTCCATTTCCAACTGTTCGCCAATGGTTTCAATCACGCTTTTTGGGATTGGCTCAGCAAAATCGACCTTATCCATCCCTTTCTTTTGTAAAGAGGGGTTAGGGGAGATTTTTTGCATCACAATATCGCCGTCTTCAAAACCATAAGTGCGGTGGATATATTGCTCGGTAAAGCCTACTCCCATTTCAGTTAAGAGCTTATCGCGTTCGGCTTGTAGTTTGTCGATGTTTTCTTGTTCAAACAGTTCAAAGGTTGGCAAGGTGTCCACGCTGAAATTGAGTTCACAAATCCAGCTCAACAGCTGATTGAACACGCCTTCTACAAGGCTGGCGTCATCGTTGCGAATATCACGGGTGACTTCTAGCCCTGCGGTGGCAGATGCTCGGTTGGCTTCCGCTTCGGTGGTTTGGTTTTGCCCTAAAATCGCAATGGCGATTTCCGATTTGCAATACTTGATAAAGTTATCAAAGGCTTCGGACGACCCGCTTTTATCAGAACCTTCCACTAAGCCGATTGAGCTGTCATCAGGAATGGCGGCAACCGCTGTGCCGAGCATTGCTTCCATACTGTCGAGCAAATCTTCCACTTCGTGAACTTGGGCTTGGCGTGGGTGTTTGCCGACTAACCAAGGCGAGCCGTATTTTTCGGTAAATTCCAGCCAATACTTAAAGCCTGCTTTTTTAAAAGTCGCAGCCCAAAAGCAGAGCGAGAGATCGCCCAATCCATACGGGTTGATGTAGGTCGCATTTTGGGTTGCCAGCAACATTCGATAAGGCGGCAGGTCTTCGCCGTTGATGTTCTCTTTGGTACGAAGTTTAAGCTGGTTTTCTTCATCGAAGACGAACCACTCTTGCGGTTTGCCTACGATTGCCGTTGGCAACAGTAAGCCGTTTTCGCTTTCCCACATTACTTCTAAGGCTTGATAGCCAAATAACGTGGCATCTAAAATTTGGCTGATAATGTGTGAGAGTGGTAAGCGGTCGAAAAGTGCGGTTAAAATTTCGTCCGTTTTTTCATTGCCTGTAGGCGTGATACGCCATTCAAGCCCTTTGATTGCCGCTTTGCGACGGCGAACGCAGCCCCCAACGTGGCTGTCGGATAAAATTTCACGATAAGCCGAAATATCCTTGCCCATTTTCTTTAGCACAGGATCGGGATTGGGCAAGTAGTGCATAAACGACCAATAGTCAATGGCATTGGCACGGCTGGCGATGACGCGAATTAGGTCTTGTTTTTTCGGAGTCATTGACTTTCCTTATTTTTTATAATCCACAAAGATGGCAAGCAATAAAAATACCCACCAAAACGGTTTGTCGTAAAAAATCAGCGCAGCGGCAGAAATGATTAAAGTTACAAATGCGATCATGGTTAATATCCTTTCGTTAATTTTCGGCTGGCTCTTGGTTTGCGACTGTGAGCTTTAACCGGCAACTGCACCAACTGACGGCTAGCATAATGAGCAAGCAATAAAGAAATTGCGGTGTCGCCGTGGCGTTTGTTTTTGCCGTCTGCACTTTTGGTTCGTTTATCGGGAATGCGTGGCACGCCTTTCACCACTTGGAACGAACGCAAATCGGCAAGAATATCGGCATCCTTGGGGATGCTGTCGAGTTCGCCATCTTCGAGCGCGGCTTTAAATGGGGCGGTGTGTTCGCGATACCATTTTTCCGATAACTGCACGCAATCCACCAATGAACCAAACGCATCACGGGCGGCTTCGGCTAAATAGCCCCCGTTCCCTCGTGCATCAAAAGCTGCACCTGCGAAGCGTGGCAAATGCTTGAGAATAAACAGCACAATTTGTTCTTGTTGCTTGTAAGGCATATTGCCCAGCTCCACAATCAACCGCACACTTTTGGTTAAGTTTTGCTGTTGTGCTAACACCACAAAGGACGTCATATCGCCACTACGGGCAAAGTCTTCGCCTAAAAAATGTAATTGCGTTTCATCTAAAGTTTGCAAAATCGGGGCAAGCGTGGTTTCACACCATTCTTGCATTTCCTGATAGCGTGTCGGTTCAGGCACAAGGCTAAAGCCATCTTTTGCCGTCATTCGGATTACGGGCGTGTTTTCGCTCATTTGGCGTTCAATTAAGGCTCGCGAGAGCCATAAGCCTGTGCCGTTTTTCGGCACGCAATAGTATTCTTCTTCCGCATCTTCTTTGGTTGCCGTGTCATTGAGTAGGTTTTCTTTCCATTCTGCTTCTTTTTCGGCTGTCCATTCTTGCTTGCTGACTTGGCAAATACGTTGGTATAGCCCTTCAGCACAGGCATCATCAAGGGTAATAGTATGCACTGAGTAGCGTTTTCTGCCTGCCCGACTGTCTAAGATCAGCTCATTGAAAAGGTTGTCCGCACCATTGTGGGTAGAAATCAACCGCACTTTTGCACCCCACATTGTCAGTGCAAGAGCGGCTTTTAATACTTCCGCAAGGTATTCGTGGAAGGCTGCTTCATCAATACACACAACCCCTTGCATACCACGCAAGTTTTTCGGGTTGGAGGAAAGGGCTTTAATCTTAAAACCGGAAGCAAAGTAGATTACGTAGGTGAGAATGTCTTTGTCTTCGTCGTTAAAGAGTTCTTCTTGGATTTGCCCTGCTGCACGGTTAAATTGGGCTGCCCACATCGCACAGGCGTCAATAAACTCGCGTGCCATTTCTTTATTAGAGCCGATATAAAACACATCTGAACCGCCCTCTGATTTAGCAAGACTGGCAATCATCACATCATCTGCCGCTTCAGCCCAGGTTAAACCAGTGCGTCGGGATTTTTCGGCGATTTTGAGCTGGCTGGTATCAGCCACCCAGCGTTTTTGATAGCCGAGCAGTAAGGCGTTTGGGTCAAAGGGGATTAAATCGGGTAAGGTTTGCATTAGGCAATTCCTAAAATTTGTTGCTTGATTTGGGCGACCGTATCGGCAGATAAGCCTGCTTGACTAATCACTTTTTCTGCGGTATCAGCAGCTTGTTGGGCGACTTCTTTACGTACTTTGCGCTCTCGCTCTTCACTAATACTTTGGGCTTGCTCAATGCGGTTGGCTATCAGGGCAAGCTGATTTAAAAATTTCGGGTCGTTTGCCACGGCTTCATCGGCATTGAGGGTTAAGTCGAATGCCATGGTTTTCACCGCTTCCATCAGCAGTTTGCCGATGTCGCTTTGTGGGGCTTCGCCTAACTGTTTTGTCCAGACCTCTGCCACTTCGCGGGCTTCACGAATTTTCTTGCCGAAACGTTCCATTTTGGATGCAAAACGGTTTAAGCCGGTTTTGGAAAGCTGCATAGATTCGTCCAACCCACTGTCGGCAATGATGTTGTTGATTTCTTCCAGAATTTCGGCTTGTGAGTATTGCTTATCACGCAACATCATCGTGAGGGTGGTTTTGATGTTTGGCGGCAATAAATCAACCTTGCTGGCACGCCCTCGGGTGGTTTTGTCATTCATTTAAACCTCCTTTAAACGGTGTTTAAATTTTCGGGCGGGGGCGTTTTACGCCTTCCACTGCCACACGACCTTGTGCTACATCTAAGCCACGTTGGGTAATACTTGCCACCATATAGCCATCTTTTAGGCGTTCAATAGTGAGTAAGCCTTGCTCTTCTAACCAGCTCAAATGGGTGCGGACTAAATCGCGGCTAATATCGTGACCGTATAAATCCAAGCCATCACTAATAATCGACTCGTTGGCATCATAGCCGGCTTCGGAAAGTACGCGTAACACCACAAGGCGCTGGTCTTGAGTAATCAATTCTTTAAACGACATTTCATCATTCCTTTAATTTTGCTTCTAATAACAAGCCCATTTGGTGGCTCATCGCATCGACTTGGCGTGAGGTGGCTTTGGTATCGCCTTTGACATCGGTCACCAAGGTTTTTAAGCGTTCCACATCGACCGCAGTCGGTAAGTTTTCCACTTTGCTTTCCAGCGTTGCCAGGCGGTTATCGTGGCTACGGGCAATGTCGGCAAGTTGGCTTAAATCGTGCTTTTTAGCGTATTTGCTGTCGAGCTTGAGCCAGAACGCCCCCGCAACAATGGCGATAATCGTTGAAATCACGCCAAAGTTGGCGCGTACAAATTCCCAAAATTCGCTAATCATCGTCCTTCCTCCCAATCTTGCTGACAACTGACGCAACGGTGGGCGTAAGGGTTGGCCCGCAGTCGTGCAGTGGGAATGGGTAAGCCACATTCACTACACTGTCTGCCTGCTTCTGCAATCGCCTCCACTTCATCATCGCTAAGTTTTGTTTCAAGGTGTGGGGCAAGGCGTTGTTGTAAAAAAGCCTCTTCGCGTTCGTTAGTGCGGTCTAATTCATCTGCCATTATTCTTACCCCTCACAAATTTGGCGATAGGTGGCGTTATGCACGGCAACCTGTCGCAGGGTTTCAGTGGTATCTTGTCGGCTAGCTTTGATTAAACTAAAACCCGCGCAACTGGGGTTAATCACGGAGGTCGCCATCGTTGTGCATCCGCTCAAGCAGGCTAGTACGGCTACGGCTAATAAGGTTTTCTTCATTTTTCTGTTTCACCTGATAATTTTTGACTTTGGTTTCTGCTACGGCTTTTTCCGTTTGCAGTTGAGCTTTTTCTTGTTGTAAGCGTTGAGCTTGTTTTTGGCTTTGGCGTAAACGCAGGTAAAGATAGCCACCGCATAACACAGCCACGCCTACACCGCTTAAAATTAAGGTCATCATTCGGTTTCTCTCCGTTGTGATAGGGCATTTGCCACGCCTTTGGTGGCAGCAGTGCCAACACAGGCAAATAAAAAGGTGCTGAACATTTCCGGCACATAGGGCTTATCTAAATAAACCGAGTACAACAGCACACCAGTGGCAGCAACGAAGCCCCAAAATTGAATGCTGGCAGTAGTGGAAAGTCGTCCATCTGCATTAGTAAAAAGTTCAGAAAATCCCACCGCTTGTTACTCCTTGTAAAGATGGTCAAGATTGACCACTTGCTCGCTATCCAACCAGCTCCACACATCAAAGCACGGGCAGTCTTTAATCCATTCGTTTGGCGCGATTGTGCCGTCGCCATTGAGGTCGGGGCTTAAATCACGATGTCCACAAATGCGAGCGCTGGGATATTTCGCTTCAAGCTCACGCAGTAAACGGTGCAAGGCTTCCCATTGGGCTTCGGTGTATTCGCCGTGGTTTTTGCCGTCTTTGCGAATACCGCCGACCAAGCAGATACCAAGGCTGTTGAGGTTATGTCCTTTAACGTGTGCGCCGGTTTCGCCTTCTTTCCGACCAGTTTCAACTGTGCCGTCAGTGTCAATCACAAAGTGGTAGCCAATATGTTGTAAGTGCGGATTGAATTGCTTGTAGTTGCCCGCTAAACGCTGAAAACCACGCTGTTTATGCCAGTCGTCGATACGTTGTGCGGCGGTTTGGGTAGCGGTGCGAAGTTGCTTGCCGTTTTTGGTGGCTGAGCAATGGATCACGATTTTGGTGATAGGTGAGGTGTGCATAAAAAAACTCCAGTTATAAAGGATTACTTGATAACTGGAGTTTAATTAAATGGGGTTTAAATGGATTTTAAACAGGTTTAAAGAAATCACCCAAACAAATCCATCTGCCGTTTGGCTATTTCTTCTTTAGTGATGCGTTTGACGATGGCGTAAATCCATTGCATAGAAACGTTATATTTTCGAGCAAGTGCACGGTGGTTGTGTCCGTTGAACTCATTAAAAATTTTCATATCTCGTTCATTCAGGAGTAACACAAGATTGCGTGGAATATAGATGACCTCACCGCCCCAGTTATGGGCGATGCGTTGGGCGATTTCAACGCCAATTTGTTTGGCGTTGTCTGTGGCAAAGGCGTGTTTTTCGATAAGCTCAAACTCAATATGCTTGGCTAAATCGGCTAACACTTCAGGGGCTTTTTGTTCGAAAGTTTGCAATTGTGCCTTCTGTTCCATTTTTCATTTATACCTGTTCTTAATTCCATAAGATTATTTTACAAAACCTAAAAATTCCCACTAGCACAATTTTTCTTAACGCAAGATAAAAAGTGGCTTAAAGCCTTATGTAACAAGGCTTGGCGAAAAATAAAAAAGTCTGAAAAGGTGAGTTTAAGGCAAGAAAAAAGGCGGGTGAACCGCCTTGTGGAAAGTTTAAAGAGAGTTTAAAGAGCTTGTTTTTGCTGTTTGTGTTTCAGCCAAATTCGGTATTCAGGGCTGTTTTTCACAAACTCTTCTTGCCCTAATTGTACGAAACGTTCGACATATAAAATTGCATCTTGCACTTTTTTGTCTGCCGCTTGTTGGGCTTTGACGGTTTCTGACTGATTTTTGCCAGAGCGAATCACAGCAAAGTGTGGTTTTTGGGTTTCATACACCGACTTTAAATAATTATGGTTAGTCAGTGGTTCAATTTTCTGCCCAGTTTGCAAGGCTTGTTGGCGTTTTTTACGCAGGCTTGCCACCGTTTCGGATAACGCTTGTGCTAGTAACAACGAGCAAGGGTAAAGTTCTAATACATCGCTAACAATTTTTAACGCTCGGGCGTTGTTGAGGTTGCTTTTGGCTGGCTTAAATAAGCCTAAGTAACCGACCATCGGTTGGGCACAACCGTGGGTAAGTTGACTAATTTTGCCGAGCAGTTCACGCCCTGCATCGTCTTCGATTAAGCCTTCGAGATGTATATCGCTGTGGCAAATGGGGCATCTACATAACTTCATTAAAATACTCCGTCACAGCATCGTAACTGGCTTTCGGGTCGCCTAATTCATAGCCTTTTTCGCTGATAGCTTTGAGCATTACCCGTCTATGCCATCTTTTCAATATTTCCAAAAATCGGCTGGCATCGTTGCCATTTAACGCCCCTACATTGAGGGCAAGCACACTTTTTCCTTTGTTCATCACTTTTCGCATATAGCTGTTTAAGGCTTTTTCGCTTGAGTCAGCTAAAAATCCATGCTTACCCATCTGAATCCAGACGGCTCGGATTTTATGAGCAATTTCACTTTTCACCTTAACTTCGCCTGTAGCAGGGCTGTAAGCGGTCGGTTTTGTGCCACGTTTTGCAAAGTGTTTAACCTTCGCCCCCTTTTGCTGCATTTCGTGCAGAATTTTGAGCAGTTCCACCACCGTGCATTTGGTGGAGCTGGTTTTATTGGTCAGTCGCTTGACGATTTCGCGGTAGCTGAATTCGTCCATATTAAGCTGCTGTTTGCCAATATGGATCAGCTGGATTAGTTTGGTTTTTTCGCTCATTATTTTGTTTCCTTTTTAGAACACATTACCCAGCCCACTTATCAAAGCAGGCTGTAAATATGCTCTAAACAAAGCCTTCTAATTTTGTGCCATCCACAAATTCAAGCACGGTACTTTCTGCAATTTTGAGTAGTGCCTCAAACTGTTGCTCAAGGTATTCCAACATTACCGCTGATTTGGCAGCTGTTTTTGGGCTATTTAATTGACGTGCTACATCGCTGTATTCAGCCCATTTCATTGAGCGGATTTTTAAATTACTTGTCAGCTTGAAATCTGCTCGAAAATGACCGTTATCGTATTTCATTACCATTGATTGTACACGGTAGCCATCTTCCAATGCTTCACGGGCTTTTTGACGTTTATCATCGCCATTTAAGTGTCGACAAAGTAAATGTGATTCATCATCACCATTGAGTTTGCTAAGAGTTGCTTCATGTTCAAAATGTAAGTGCTTAAACATTGGCGTGTAATCGGTCAGATACTTTTGTAAACGTGTAGTTAACCCTAATTTTTCATCCGATACCACCACACCACGAAAACCCGCTAACCCAAACGATTCAATTAAAAGACTTAATGCCTTACGGCAGTTTTTCGAGCTTCTATTGACGATAAGTAACTCTTTTTGTGGGCTGTAAAATACATTCACCGTTTCACTTGATTCGGGGACGCTGTTATAAACGTAAACTCTTGCAATTTCCGCCCACTCTTTTTCTGTGTGATATTGTTCTTCAGTGCCTTTTGCTTTTTGTTTTAACTCAAAAATTTTTGCAGTCAGCATTTCTTTAGAGAATTTCGTATAATTCACTCGTAATGTGAAGAAATAGCCATCGCCCAATAGCTGCACTTTATTGCCAGTGAGCGGATTGGCAACCACTTCTGCACTAAAGCCATCACCACGATCTGCGTAATGCGCTTTTTCTATGGTTTCTACAAACTTATCGTGCGGAAACTTGATGCTATACATCGCACATTGTGTCATTTGAATAAAATCACTGTTTTTCATTGTTTTGCTCCTAATGTTTTGCTAATGCCATTCTCATTTTTGGTAACTGATTTTGGGCGTTACCAATAAAGATTGAGGCGTGAATAAATTCGTTTTTTCGTAACGATTTTTGCGCTTGTTGAAGCTGGATAATTGCTTCATTGATCTGAGTTTCTAGCTCGCTTTTACGTGTTTCAGTCATCATTATTCCTCCGCGTTAAATGGTCGCTCAAACATACGTTTGCAAAATTCCTTACGAGAAATCGCCCACTCCTTGTTTTGTTCATTTGCGGAAAGTACGGCTAATTCCCAGTAAGAAATCGCTTCCTCATAATTGCCCGTCTGTTCCGCTTTGGCTGCCTTTTCAGCGTAGTAGCGATAGCGGTTAAAATTTGCCACGCTACGCCCTGTTTTATGTTTGGTTTTCATAGGTTCTCCTGTTTGGTTAAAACTTATTCTAAAAGCCCCTTCTAACTAGTCCCCCTCTTTTGTAAAGAGGGGTTAGGGGAGATTTAAAGGGCTTTTAAATAGGCTTTAATCTTGTTCCAAATACAGCACGATAAGCGATAGTACGCTGGCAACGATTAAGCAAATTACGGAGGCACTCATTACATCTCCTTACCATTCATTATCACTTTGCCACCATGCTGCTTAATTTTGTAAGCTGCTGCTGCGGAAACTTCAGCCATCTTTACTAATTGCTCAAGATTGTGTTCGCCCCAATCTTTTAAGCCACGAACCTCGAAATAAACCACCCAGCATAGAAAAACGAGGGAATTCCAAATTAAGGCTTGACCAACAAATGGAATAAACCAAACCAGTGCTAAACCTAGCGTGCTACAAATTACAAGAAGCAATAAACATACGTTTGGAAACGTTAAAAGTTTCTGTTTTAGTTTCACTATTCTTCCTCCTCATCAAACAGTGCCTTCAATTCACTGAAGAGCCATTCATACGCATCATTTAAACAACCGCAAACAATCGAATCTTCATCTTGTTTTGCTTTTTGATAAAACTGATATGCTTCTCTTAATCTGCTTACATCTTGTAAATCGTCCATCATCTCGCATCCTGCTCAAATGGTTTGATCACAAAATCTTCTAGCCCTTGTTTAATTGTCACGCCGGCAATCCCTTTTGCCACTTCTGGCTCATTGAGCAACGCTTCTTTGTTGATTTCTTGCTTAGTGCGAATAAAGCGGTCGAAGCCCATACGTTGCAAGAATTCCATCACCGCTTCTGCCCCGCGAATGGCGACTGAAGGTGGACGTTGCCGCCATTGCACTTCGCCTGTCACAAAATTCGCCGTTTTAGTTTTGCCGAACTCGGTCAGCTCATCACGGTTTGCCTCGCAGTATTCCTGCACCGCCTTTTGCAATGGCTCAATCTCTTCTTTTAAGGCTTTCAATTTTGGGGCATAGTGTTCGCTGGTTGCCCCAATCTTGTCGTTCATCTCGGTCGCAAGGCGAGTGTGCTCACGGCTTAAATCGCCGATCTCTTTAATCGCACTTTGCACCTGTTCTACGCTTACAAAGCGTAATTTCGCTTGGCTTTTTACTTTCGTTGCCATAGTTTCTCCTGTGGTTAATGTTTAAGGGAATCGGATTTCCAAATGATTTTCACGCCTTTGAGCATCATTTGGTTGAGGTAAAAACGGGTGCCGTTTTTGACTTCTGAGCCGTAATTAAATGCTTTGTTTTGTTTCATTAAGTGGCGTAAGGTGGCACAGTCTTTTACCACTAAGCGAGGGCGACTGTTGTCAAACCATTCCACGGTTTCCACCTCAAGCCCTAGTGCTTCGCATTCAAGGGTGGCGATTTCAAGCATCGCTAGCTGAGTGTGAATAATGGCGTTTTTAGGGATCATCATTTCGCCTGCCATTTCGTTATATACTTTCTTCATACCGTTCTTCCTTATTCGTTTTTACCTAATAATTCTTGGCGTGCTTTGATGATTAAGTCA
>OGJJ01001243.1_pt1 | contig 19849 bp, 17 predicted proteins | sample 1572081 | NCBI WGS metagenome assembly OGJJ01 (sample SAMEA2582122, study PRJEB24529) | metagenome | biome: Human gut stool | place: China | collected 2011
CAGGAATCACTTTCCGGCTCCGGAATCCCCGCCGCTTTCAATTCACCTGTGGCTTTCTGATATGCTTCCTGATAGGTCACAGCTTTTACTCCTCTTCCTTATATCCGAAATTCTCTCTCAAATACGCTTTCCAGTCAAACACCGCTTCTACAGACGCAATCCCGACCTCGATCATCTCATCGTCCGGTTCCTTTGTCGTAAGCCCCTGCAGCCAAAGTCCCGGCTTACTTAAGATACACACGACCGGATTCTCACTGCTTCCTGCCCATTTGATCAACTCATAAGAAATACCAGCAATCAACGGAAGAAGTGCAATTCTCACAATCACTCTCATCAGCGGAGATTCTACCCTTACAAAAAATAAGAGAACGATTCCCACGATCATGACAAACAGCATGAAGCTGGTTCCGCATCTTTTGTGTTCTTTAGAGCTCTTTCTAACATTTTCAACAGTCAGTGGAAGTCCATGTTCAATACAGTTGATACACTTATGCTCCGCGCCATGATAGCGATACAAACGCTTAATATCGTTCATTACCGAAATTCCGCCCACATAGGCAACAAAAATCGCAATGCGGATGATTCCCTCAATGATAATCCGAACTGTATAGGAAGAAATCCATTTCTTCAGCAGATCTGACAAAAAATACGGAAGTACCATAAAAATACCGATCGCAAGTGCAAAAGATACAACCATCGTCAGCGTCATCAAAAGCTTTTCCGTACGCTCCTGCTTCTTTTCTTCGACTTCGGTCATCTCTTTTTCTTCCTCTTCCTCATAGAAGCTTGCTGACCAGGTCAAAGTCTTCATCCCCAGCACCAGAGAATCAACAAAATTAAAGATTCCTCTGACAAAAGGTAGCTTCGTAAGTGCCGTATATTTTCCAACTACACTTTTATATGTATCTGTTGTAACTTCTATCTCTCCGTCAGGCTTTCTCACCGCAACCGCATAACGGTCTTTATTCTTCATCATCACGCCTTCGATGACAGCCTGACCACCAATATTCGAAGATTTCATATTCTGTTATGTCCTTTTTAATTCATCGTATACACAAAATAGGCTGAGATTTCACAATCCCAGCCTGTTGAATTCTCTTATTACTGAATTCCGTATTTCTTGTTAAACTTGTCAACACGACCTCTGGCCTGAGTTGCTTTCTGCTGTCCTGTGTAGAACGGATGACATTTAGAGCAGATTTCTACGTGGATTTCTTTGCTTGTAGAACCTGTTACGAATGTATTCCCACAGTTGCAAGTTACAGTTGCCTGATAGTAATCTGGATGGATTCCTTCTTTCATGATTTTCACCTCTTCTTGTTTTATTCGTTTTACGCGCTTTCACGCGGCTAATATCTTTAAACAGCTATGTTAGCATAACATAGTTTTTTTCTAAATGCAAGTAATTTTCTAAATAAACTTTGTTTTTTTGACCATTTGGACAAATTCTACGTTATTTTTCGTGCGGTCAAACATATTCAGAATGCTGTCTACCGCTTCATCTGACTTCATTCCGTTTAATGCACGGCGCATAATATCCACTGCTTCCTGCTCCTCTTTCGTAAGAAGCAGATCCTCTCTTCTTGTTCCGGATTTCGGGATATCGATTGCAGGAAAGATTCTCTTTTCAGAAAGCTTCCGGTCAAGCACCAGTTCCATATTACCGGTTCCCTTAAATTCTTCGTAGATGACATCATCCATCTTGCTTCCGGTATCTACAAGTGCGGTTGCGAGGATAGTAAGGCTTCCGCCCTCACGCATATTTCTCGCTGCACCAAAGAAACGTTTCGGCATATGAAGTGCTGCCGGATCAAGACCACCGGACAGGGTTCGTCCGCTCGGTGGAACAACCAGGTTGTATGCTCTTGCCAGACGGGTAATGCTGTCCAAAAGGATCACAACGTCCTTTTTGTGCTCAACCAGACGTTTTGCACGCTCGATCACCATCTCTGACACACGTTTATGATGCTCCGGAAGCTCATCAAAGGTCGAATAAATAACTTCCACATTATCCCCTTCAATGGCTTCTTTGATGTCGGTTACTTCTTCCGGACGTTCATCGATCAGAAGGATCAGAAGATGGATCTCCGGATTATTCTTCCTCATAGAAAGCGCCACCTGCTTCAACAGAGTTGTCTTACCTGCTTTCGGCGGTGATACGATCATGCCTCGCTGTCCCTTACCAATTGGAGAGATCAGATCCATAACACGCATTGCAGTGCTGCTCTTTCCCGCTTCCAGTCTGAGACGTTCATTTGGGAAAATCGGTGTCATATTTTCAAAGTTCATTCTGCGTCCTGCTTCTGCCGGAGACATTCCATTGATCTTGGTCAGATACAGAAGCGCACTGAATTTTTCAGACTGTGTCTTTACTCTTGTATTTCCTGTCAGGATATCCCCTGTCTTCAGGCTGAATCTGCGGATCTGCGATGGTGATACATATACATCTTCCTCGCCCGGCAGATAGTTCTGGGAACGGATAAATCCGTATCCATCCATGACTTCCAGAATTCCATTCACCGTACGTCCACTGTCGAGCTGTTCAATATCTGCGGTTCCGGCTTTTTCGGATTTTACTTCCTCCTTCGCCTCTTTTATTGAAACTTTGTCATCTTCTTCCAGCATAAGATCGATCAGATCTGCTTTTTTCATCGTTGAAATTCCGCGAAGTCCGCGCGTTTTTGCCACCTCTTTTAATGTAGAAAGAGGCAGGGACTCATATTTTTCTCTCGTCATATGTTCTATATTCCTCCTTTATTCCAATTACTTTTCTTATCCAAAAAAATATTAAACTTTTAACATTGGGAAATCTTGTCTGAACTGACTAATCTGCTTTTGATAAACCCAAGTATACAACATTTTGCACAAAATGGAAAGAAGTTTTTTGATTTGCTTTCATATATTTAAAATGTTATCATAAATGTATAGGAAAACTTTAATCAAAGGAGGACGTATTAAATGTCAGCAATTGAACAAGCACTTGAGATGCATGAAAAATGGAATGGTAAAATCGAAACCACAGCAAAGGCTCACGTCAACACGCGTGAAGACCTTGCAATTGCATATACACCGGGGGTTGCAGAACCTTGCAAGGTTATCGCAAAAGACCCGGATGCAGCCTACAAGTATACCATGAAAGCCAACACGGTAGCTGTCGTGTCCGATGGAAGCGCCGTTTTAGGTCTGGGAAATATCGGTCCCTATGCTGCTATGCCTGTTATGGAGGGAAAAGCCGTTCTGTTTAAAGAATTTGGTGGTGTAAATGCCGTTCCCATCTGTCTGGATACCCAGGACACCGAAGAAATCATCAAGGCTGTAACTTATCTGGCTCCGGGTTTCGGCGGTATCAATCTGGAAGATATCAGTGCGCCCCGCTGCTTCGAAATTGAGGAGCGCCTGAAAGAGATTCTGGATATCCCTGTATTCCACGATGACCAGCACGGTACTGCAATTGTGGTTCTTGCCGGTATCATCAATGCTTTAAAGGTCGTTGGCAAACAGAAAGAGGATTGTAAGGTTGTGGTAAACGGTGCAGGAAGCGCCGGTATTGCTATCACCAAATTACTGCTGACCTATGGCTTTTCCAATGTCATCATGTGTGACAAGGTGGGAATCGTCTCCAAGGCCACTCCCGGCTTAAACTGGATGCAGCAGAAAATGACGGAAGTGACGAATCCCAACAACGAAACCGGCTCTCTCTCCGATGCGTTAAAGGGCGCAGACATTTTCGTAGGTGTCTCTGCTCCCAACATTGTCACCCCGGAAATGGTGGCATCCATGAACCATGACTCCATTCTCTTTGCCATGGCAAACCCGGTTCCTGAGATTATGCCGGATGTAGCAAAGGCTGCCGGTGCCCGTGTCGTTGGTACAGGACGCAGCGATTTTCCCAATCAGGTCAATAACGTAGTCGCTTTCCCCGGTATCTTCCGTGGTGCCCTGGAGGGTCGCGCTACCCAGATTACTGAGGAAATGAAGCTTGCTGCTGCCAATGCCATTGCCGGACTGGTTCCTGAAGATGAATTAAATGATGAAAATATCATGCCTGAGGCATTTAATCCCAAGGTAGCAGAGGTTGTAGCAGAAGCCGTGAAGTCTCACATTGTACGATGAGAATGTGGGCTGGGAAACGTTATTACTCCTTAGACGCCTGGTGTAAGGAGGTCTATGGAGAAAAGCTATACAAGATCGCAATCAATGCAGGCTTTACCTGTCCGACCCGGGATGGTCGGGCAGGCACGAAAGGCTGCATTTTCTGTAGTGCACAGGGAAGCGGTGATTTCGCTGTGCCCCTTGCCTCCCCACAGGCAGCGACAATCCGTCCTCAGATTGAGGACGGACTTCAGCTCTTTCATGAGAAAAAGATCGGTTCCCGTTTCATCGGATATTTTCAGGCTTTTACCAATACGTATGGTCCTGTTTCCTATCTGGAAGCCATCTACCGCACGGCTCTGGATACCCCCGAAATTGCCGGCATTTCCATTGCTACACGACCAGACACTCTTCCTTCTGAAGTTTTGGAGCTGCTTGCCCGGCTGAAAGCCGAATATCCGGACAAGTTTCTCTGGATAGAGCTGGGTTTGCAAACCATTCATGCTGCTACAGCCACCTATATCCGCCGTGGCTATCCGCTTTCTGTTTTTACCCAGGCAGTGAACCGCCTTCATGAAATAGGAATTCCTGTCATCGTCCATGTGATCCTGGGACTTCCCGGTGAGACATCGGAGGACATGCTGCAAACCATCTGCTATTTAAACAATTCCCCGGTATGGGGTGTGAAACTACAGCTTCTTCATGTGTTAAAGGGCACGGATCTGGCTGTGGAATACGAACAGGGAAATTTCCAGGTTCTGTCCCAGGAGGACTACCTGACCATTTTAATCAAATGTATCGCCGCTCTACGCCCGGACATGGTAATCCACCGTGTGACCGGCGACGGCGCCAAAGAACTTTTACTGGCTCCTACCTGGAGTCTGCATAAAAAATCTGTATTAAATGAACTGCACCATCGTCTCAAGGCAGAGGATGTCTGGCAGGGAAAGGATTACTTACCACAATGACCCAAGATCCATTGACGCTGTACAAGCTCATTATTTTATATATGTTAAACCGGGTGAATTTTCCTCTGACCCAGGCTCAGATCAGCGGTTTCATCCTGGATAAGGATTACACCAACTATCTGACATTACAACAGGTTCTCTCAGAACTGATGGAAGCCGGACTGGTATCTGCCCACACCACCCGTAACCGCACCCATCTGTCCATCACCGATGAGGGCTGCGAAACCCTTAATTTTTTTGAAAACCGCATCAGTCCCTCCATCAAACGGGACGTGGATACATACTTCCGGGAAAATGAGCTGGAACTGCGAAACGAGGTGTCCATACTGGCAGACTACTACAAATCCACCTCCGGTGAATTCGATGCGCATCTCGTTGCCAAAGAAAAGGATATTAACCTCATTGATATCACCCTCTCCGTTCCCAATGAAGAAACCGCCTCTGCCATCTGCGATAATTGGGAGAAAAAAAATCAGGAGATCTATCAATATCTGATCTCCCAATTATTCTAGGTTTCCATTACTTTTCTACGGGCATGCTTCTTTAGCATGTCCGTTCTGCTTCTTCTCTCTTAATTCGTTCCATGTGTTCTGAAATACGCACTTCATATCCATTTCCCGAGGTACGATAAAGCTGTGTTCCCATCAGGTCATCCGGCAGGTACTGCTGGTTTACATAATCATTTGGGAAGTCATGGGCATACAGGTATCCTGTTCCATGCCCCAGTTTTCCCGCTGATTTGTAATGGGCATCCTGCAAGTGGGAAGGAATCGGCAGATTTCCTGTCTGCTCTACCATCTTCATGGCATTATCAATGGCACAGATGGCACTGTTGCTTTTCGGTGCCGTTGCCACATAAATGGCAGCCTCTGCCAGAATGATCCGCGCCTCCGGCATCCCCAATCGTTCCACCGCCAACGACGCATTGGTGGCTACCACCAGTGCTTGTGGGTCTGCCAGTCCCACATCCTCCGCGGCACAAATCATAATCCTTCTGGCGATAAATGCTACCTGCTCTCCTGCCTCCAGCATCCTTGCCAGATAATACACCGCAGCATCCGGATCCGACCCACGCATGCTTTTAATAAAGGCAGAAATGGTATCGTAATGATTATCTCCTGTTTTATCGTAACGCAGCACCCTTCTCTGGATGCATTCCTGTGCCACCTCCATGGTGATGTGGATTTTTCCATCTTCACTGCGGTTGGTGGTCATAATGCCCAATTCTATCGCATTAAGGGCATGGCGTGCGTCTCCCCCGGAAACATCCGCCAGAAACTCCAGTACATCCTCATCAATCACGGCCTCATAAGAACCCATGCCCTTTTTCTTATCATAAACTGCTCTGCGCAGCAATTCTTTAATGTCCTCTTTTGCCAGAGGTTTCAGTTCAAAAATAACAGAACGGGATAAAAGCGCCCCGTTTACCTCAAAATAGGGGTTCTCCGTGGTGGCTCCAATCAGGATTATGGTGCCGTCTTCCACAAAAGGCAAAAGATAATCCTGCTGCCCTTTATTAAAGCGATGGATCTCGTCAATGAAAAGGATGGTTTTCTTTCCATACATTCCGGCCGTATCCTTCGCCTTATGGACAACCTCCTCCATCTCCTTTTTGCCTGCAACAGTGGCATTCAGCTGGGTAAACTCTGCGCTGGTGGTATTGGCAATGACCTTGGCAAGGGTTGTTTTTCCCGTGCCGGGAGGCCCGTAAAAAATAATAGAGCTGATCTTATCCGCCTTGATTGCACGATATAACAGCTTGTCCTTGCCGATGATATGCTGCTGCCCCACTACCTCATCCAGGGTCGTGGGACGCATCCGTGCCGCCAGTGGGGATTCCTTTTCCTGATTGGCTGCCCTCATATATTCAAAAAGATCCATCTGCCTTCTCCTTTTCTAATCAAACAGCAGCTCATCCACTGTCACAAAGGCAAAGCCTTCCTTCTGTAACGTGTCAATGATTTCCAATGCTGCTGTCACTGTAGACTGGTAACAGTCATGCATTAGAATAATATCATTCTCTGACGCTTTTGCCAACACACCCCGTACAACTTTTGATACATTGGATGTGGTCCAGTCCAGGGGATCAATCGTCCAGAGAACCGGAAACATATTCAGCTGCGTCTCGTATTTTTTATTCCAGGAACCATAGGGCGGCCGTACAAACATCACATCCTGACCCGTGATATCCTTTAAGATCTCATTGGTCTTCACCAGTTCCTGCCCAAACTCCACCTCTCTGGATGAGGAATACTGAAGATGGGAATAGGTGTGATTTCCAATCAGATGTCCTTCTTCCCCGATTCTCTTCACGATTTCCGGATACCTTTCCGCCTGTTCGCCCAGGATGAAAAAAGTTGCCTTCACATTCCGCTTTTTCATGCCTTCCAAAAGCTGCTCCGTGTATACCGGATGAGGACCATCATCAAACGTCAGGGCGATTTTCTTTTCCTCACGCATAACAGGCGTCCGGGCATTTTCTGCCGCAGACGCCTGTATATGATAAAGTCCTGCCAAAAGAAGCAGACAACCCACAAACGTTAGGAAGATCCAATTTCTGGCATTCATATCATCTACTCCCGCATTTCTTTTCCTTTATCTTATGCGAAAGCATCTTGTTTTATGAGATGAACTGTTACCAATTTCTCGTAGCTCGTTCCAGTAACAATTAGTCCACATAGACGGTCGTATAGATTTCACCATTGGCACAGTCGAAGGTAACCGGTTCAGAGTACGCGTAATTGTCCATAGCGTCACGCATCTCATAAACCATGGAATAACTTCCATCCGGCAGTTCCATTTCGCCAAAGACGGTATCTGCTGTCACGGTAACGGTGGCGGCGGTGTAAGGCTCAAATTCGTCATCACCGGAGACAGTTGCCATGTACCAGATTGTGGTAATCTCGTCCCCTTCCTGCAAAAGCCGCAGCTCTTTGTCCGCCATACCACTGTTATCAATTCCTTGTCTTGCTCCCAGGATATTCCATTCATCCGTAGAAAAGTCGTATGCTACCTGCAGATTATATTCCTCGCCGTTTAACAGCACCGGAATGGCATACAAATTATAATCCTCACTCTCATAGCTGAGTTCCATGTAGACAATGTTTCCGTCAATACTTCCCCAAACACCGCGGAAATTATCGGAAAACACACCGTTGTCCCAGTCCGCATTCATATCATTGTCGGTTCCCAGAAGCATCATCATATCACTTTCTTCATCCACATAATAAAGAGAGAATCCGATGCCTGCCAGAATATCATCGGCTTCCGGTCCCAGGGTCAAGAAAGATACACCATCCTCGTCCAAATCCAGAGGCGCACCATCCCAGTCGGTGCTTAACAGGTTCTTGATCTCCGGCAGTTCCTCAAAATCCATATCCGCAATGTAAGCCATACCGGAATCGTCCAGTTCTCCTGTCAGTTCATAGGAATAAAAATATTTGAAAGCAACGCCTGCTCCCAGACCTGCATAGCTGTTGAAATCCTCCACATCACCGTTGTAGGAATAATAGCAGGAAAGTCCGGTTGCCTCGGTACGATACTGACCGCCTACCTGATAAAGCACGCAGTCATCCAGTGCATCTAATACCTCCTGTGCTGATCCTAACATGCCCACACTCTGTCTCGCCATGTGTCCTAAATCCACCATGTTGGTGTAGCCCTGCTCTTTGGTGTTACCACCGTAGTTCTCACTTTGGGCAGCTACACGTCCAAACTGGGAGAAAAATCCGGGATCGGTACAGGCTGCTGCCAGTGCTTCGGCACCAAAGGTATCATAGGCATCTAACAAGGGCTGTACTTTGGTAAGGTCGGTAAGGGAAAGGGTCGTATTATCCTGGGTGCCCACTTCCTCACATCCTGCGTAATAAGCATCACAGATCACCTTGCCCAGTTCCTCGCCGTTCATGGACGGGTTCTGCGCCAGAGCACCTACCCACTGGGAATAATACCAGCCATTGGCAGGTTCTGTCTCCTCAGAGGCTACCAGATAGTGTGCCAGATCCGAGAAGGTATATGCCACATCCACTGTTGCCATCAGACAGGTATCAAAACCGATCAGTTCCAGAGGCTGTTTCTCCATGGAAGGATTCCAGACACTGGAAAATGCCTGATACATTTCATCCAGAGTGAGGGAATCATAGCCGTAGATTTCATCAAAGGCTGCTCCGGTTACGGAGCCACCACCGTGATTCCAGAATACCACTGCTGTTTTTTCTGCCGGAAAATTCTCCTTTGCAAAGGAAAGGAAATCCGCCAGGGTCTGTGCCTCGCCCATGCTGGCAGAAGGCTGTTCATCCACTAGCTGCAGTCCCTCGCTGTTATAAAGCCAGCGCTGCAGTTTGTCTGCATCCATCAGGTCATTCTGCCATACGGCAGAGCCTCCGGTTTCTATGACCACATTCACATTTTCCGGCAGTTCCACTTCCATCAGTTCACTGAGATCATTGGTGGCAAATCCACCATTGGACTCCAAATCACTGCCACAGAGATACCAGTAAACTGCCCAGCTACCATCTTCCAGCGCGACATCTCCATTGTCCGTTGTGTTGTCTGCTGCGGTTACTGCATCTGTTGTCACATCAGTGCTGACATCCTCGACCTCTTCATCCACACAGGCTGTGAGGGAAAGGGTCATTGCCCCGGTAAGTAAGAGTGCTAACCATTTTGTTCTTTTCATCGGCTAAATCCCCAATAACTGTTTTTTCTTCGCTGCAAATTCTTCCTCGGTAATGGCACCAGAATCCAGTAAGGCTTTATACTTCTGGATTTCATCCGCGCCGCTCATCGGCGGAATCATCTGACTTGCTGCTGTTTGTGTTTTCCCAATTTCCTCTCGTATCTCTGGTGCAGAAGGATTCATAATCTGCATAAGGTTCTGTGCCAGCACATGCATTTCTTCCACTTTGCTGTCATAATCCGTCAGGTAGCCTTCTACGCTCGGATAGGTACGGTCAAAGCTGGGGGCTCCCAATTTCCCTTTGAAGGACTTCCAATAGGGATGGTTCAGATTCATCTCTACATAGAAATTCTTGAAGGGATCCGGCATGTCAAAAGTAGGACGAATACGATGCGGCTTCTCGTTATCGTCCTGATTCCGCTCCCGATCCATCCTTTCCTGCCATTCATAATCCCGCAGCCGCATTTCAAACTGTGTAATCGCACTGGACATAGCATTGGCTTTTTCGTAGACATTACTCTCATAGCATTTCAAAGCACTGGGCGTTCCCTCAAACAAAACCCTGCTATCTTCCAGAATCCGGAAGGATTTCAGGTTTTCAGCATCCATGACCCATGCATTGTCATCGTCTTTTAAGCGGAAAAGTCTCTGGGCTACATCCAGAACTAAGGTTGCACTTAAAAACCCAAAGTTCAGACGATAATCTCCCTGGAAGCTATCCCGTAATTCCTCATTCCGGTCATAGATTTCCATGTACTGTTTCACCTGCTCCAAGTTCATCTCATTGATTGCCCCCTGGGGTAAATCAATTTTGCGCTCACACTCCTTACACAGCGGGGTATCCTCCACCTTCAATGCCAGTAATCTGGGTGTCGGGTTTCCGCACAGCGGACACACTTTTTTGTTGTTTGAAAACAAACCCATACGAACTCCTCCTTCATCTTTTATGATTTATTTTCTAATACACAAACAGCGGATACGGACTATCCCGCATCCGCTGTCTGGAATTGTTTTCTTCTAAGATATCCGCTTACTGAACGAAGTACAGCCCGGTTAATCCGTCGGTATCTTCTGCATTCAGCAGCATTAAAACAAGCTGGTCGCCAACCATGGAGAAGATTCCGGTATAATTCAAAGCAGTTCCGCTTGCATCAATGTTCATGCTGATACCGCCATCTTCCAGATACTCATAAGTACCATCCCAGGCACCGGCACCCTGTACCATCTGTACGGTTCCATCTTCTGCAAATGCCAGATCCAGCTTTCCACCATACTGCTCCAGGGTATAATCCAGTTCTTCCTGCTCCATCTCTACACCGTCGAGGCATCCGCCGACAAAGCTCCAGGTCGTTCCTGCCAAATCCGGAGTCTCTGCATTGGCTAAATCATATAAGCTGGAAACGGTATCTGCTTCTTCCTCGCTTGCAATTTCCTCTTCTACAGTGGTCTCGACTGCTGCATCCTCTTCCACGGATTCTGCAACATCCTCTGCTACACTTTCTACGGGAGCTGCATCACTTGCAGTCTCTTCCGTGTCTCCGCAAGCTGCCAGGGATAATACCAGCATCATGCTCATCATCAGTGCCATAAATTTTTTCATCATTCTTTTCTCCTTTTCTGTCAAACTTGTCGTAATTGCTGTCTGACCATATACGCATTATACACGCTTTCGGACAAAAAAACCGAAAGATGACATGAAATGACAAAAATATGTCGTGAATGACAAAACCGATTTGGAGAACGGAGTGTTTGGGTATGGATGGACCTTACCGAAAATCACAGTACCTTAAAAATAACTGCTGAAATTCCGGCTCTCTGGCCAGATTACAGGTCTTCACCTGTCGGAGTCTTTCCCGGAAAAGTGTTTTTTCCGACAGGTATCCATACAGGCAGGCTCCGTAAAGAGCCGTGTTTCCCACGGCAAGTATCCGTCCCCTTGCCTCTTCCGGGAAGAGTCCTATGGCAATTCCATCTTCGATCCGAAGCTTTCTTCCAAAGCCACCTGCTAAAAGAATTTTTCCGGGGCAGCTTCCTTCACACAGAATCTCCATTCCGGCACGCACAGCCGCCTTTGCCAGCTGTAAGTTCCGGATCTCCTGTTGGGAAAGTGTAGTCTCTGTTCCCTCTCGATAGGTGCCGCTTCTGTCAATCCTTCCTGTCTGTAAAAGCCGTGCCAGTTCATGAACCGCTTCGCTTCCATACACGCTTTTGTCTGAGCTTCCTTCAAAGGCGCTCCCCGCGGCAGCTGCTGTGGCAACAATCTGCCCATCCTTTCTCCGGTATACCATCTCCGCATTGGTTCCCAGATCCAGGAAAAACGTATCCTCTGCCTGCTTTTCCAGTATGCCACAGGCTGACATTCCCGCCACGATATCCCCACCGACAAAGGCAGAAATCCCCGGAACAATTTCCATAGACATCCCTTGAAATTCCATAGGTGCAGGTGCCAGCGTCACCGGTGTAAATGGTACCTTGGCTAAGGTGTCCACCGGAAGTCCCAGAAATAAATGAACCATGGTGGTATTTCCAGCCAGAACCAGTTTCACCTGCTTTCGCAGTACTTCCAAAGAAGTCCTGTCCTTTACCGTTTTCTGAACAGCCGCCCGCTGCAAGGTATCCTCCACCAGCTTGCCAACCTGCTCCCAGACACAATCCTGCAGGGCTTTCGCATATGTCTCTTCCTCCAGCGCAGCCTGCATACGGCTTACTACATCGGCTCCGAACTTCCGCTGGGGATTCATCGCAGCTGCGTATGTCAATACACTCCCGCTTTCTCTTTCATACAAAGCCGTGGCAATGGTGGTAGTTCCCAGGTCAATTGCCAACAGATACGGTGAAGTGTCTGCTTTCTTTTCCCGAAAAGCAGAGGGAAAGGAAAAGGTACACTGTGTCGCGATCTCGTAATCTCTTGTCTTTGCCATCTGCTCTAACAACGCTGTAATGTCAAGCGTACAATCTTTGACCGGTCTGGTCAAGCAGGCCAAACGGACACCACGCCGTAATTCCTCCGGCTCCAGCATGACTCGCTCCGTAGGTGTCGGCATCGGTGGATTGTCCATAAAGCGCACGCGACATCTGCCACACTTGCCCCCTCCGGCACAGGGAGAAAAAGAGCCTGCCCCGGTCTGACCCAGTTTATCCAATAAAACCGGCAGTAAGCATTCTCCCGGTTTCAACAATAATTCTTGTTTTTTTTCTTGAGAAAGAAATATTTTGACCTGTTCAGACAAACTGATTTTTCTCCTTATCATAATGATAATCTATGGTTGCCAGCTTCTCTGTAATTTCTGTCTCGCTGGTGTCCAAATCCTCACACAGTTCTTCCAGACTTCCATAAAAATCTCTCAATTTTAAATTGATAAAACTTAAAAGCATTACCGGATCCTTTGGTATCATCCTATTTATCTCCTATCCGCTTCACAGCATTTTATGATTTTCAGTATACCACAAAATTCGGATGGATTTCATAAAATAGATGTGATAGAATATCTCCGGTAAGAAAAACAGGAAAGGAGAGTCTCATGAACAGAATTACCCGCAAAGTCATCACGTTTTTATATTGCATCAGTGTGATTCTGTGCATCAATAGTGTAGGTACCAGCTTAAATCCTGCCTACACACCGGCTGCTGTGCAAGCTCTTGCATCTGCTCCTTCCTCCGATATGGTAGACGGAACCGGTCGGATTTCCTATTCCGAACGCTTCAGTACTATCTGTTATTCTTCTACAATAGAACGGCTTTCCAATGAAATCCAGCGAAACATAGGCAGTACCCGTCCGATAAGCGGTGTTCGCATTTCTTTTGGTCGTTTTTTTCTTGCCCCCGCACTTTTAACCAGTCATCAATTATCCATCAACCGTTCCTTTAACATCTACAATACGACAGTTCTCGCCAAAAAACTGGCCCGATGCAAACTGGACTATCGTCTTATGAGTTCTTACTTCTCCGACTACATCTGAATTCCGGCTTTCTGAAGCCTGTAAGCTTTCCGGTGCTTATTGCGCCCTGCTGCAGGTTTATTTTGCGTGCAATAGATCGATGAAAGAACCTAAAAAGCTGTAAACCAACAGCTCTGCAAGGGTTCTCAATCCTTACTGAAAATGAAATAAGAAAGCAGGTACATATATTATGATAGAAGTTTTAAAAAATCTCGGCACGTTTCTTTTCTATTTTGTAGCAAGCTTAGGCGGCGCCGCTGTTGTTTGCGGTATTTTAACCACGCTGTCCATTAAATTAATGGACGGTATCGACCATATGCTTGCCGGTAATACGCAGAAATAATATTAGAATCAGGAGAATTGAATTATGAATAAAATAGTGAATTTTATTAAAGAAGATATACCTCGCTCTGGTTTCATCCTTTGCTGTATCGTAGCAATGGTGATCACCATCGCGGTGTCTGTATAACTACCATAAGATAAAATGGGCTTGGCACTTATTTTTAAGTACCAAGCCCGCTTTTTATTTCTTCTTATTCTTAGGTGTTATTTTTCGTGTTGCAATCCATATTCCTTCTATTACAACTGCACCTCCCAATAAGATTCCCCAGATCAGAAATGATGTGTTGTCACCGGTGGAAGGACTTCTCCTTCCTCCAAGTACATCATGATCCAATCCACTCTCTTCAAGTACCACTTGATCCTGTCCTCTTCCCGCTCCCATTACCGTTCCTTCCTCCGGAAGTGTCATTATCTGTTTCTCCTGTACAGGTGTTGCGGTTGTAGTTGCCTTTTGTTCCGGTGTTGAGGACGGTGTTGTCGATGGTGTTTCTGTAGGCGTCTCTGTCGGTGTTTCCGTTTGCTCCGGAGCCTTTTTCTCATTTAATACGAGCAGCTCACTTCCAATCTGATAGATATTTTCCGGCTGCTGCCCCGTGCCTGAGGTTCCTTTGGGTGCTGCTACATAAAATTCATATATTTCACTATCCAGTACATATCCTTCTGGTGCTTTGATTTCCTGATAAGCATATTTCTTTGCTTTCGTATCGTTTTCGGCAAAATTAACCGGAATTATCACCTCGCCGCTTACATCTGTTGTAATGATTTTATCTGGAATCATCTCATTTCCGTCAAAATAATAAATCTGGAATTGCGCACCGCTTAGCGCTTCTCCACTGCTGTTCATCTTTTTCAGAGAAACATTGTAGCCGCCTGCATACGCTGCACATCTCTGAATACACAGATTCCAGAAAGTATGCGTTTCTCCCGGGGTCGTCGTATAACCCTTGTAGGATATGGTATTACTTACTGCTGCATAAACCTCTCCCACCTTGCCTTTCACATAACTATCATAGGTAAGTGTCAGATGTCTGCCATCGGGTACCGTAATTTCAAACTGATAGGGAGAAATCAGCTTCAAATCGTAATTAACCGCTGTTCCTGATTCATCAACCAGCTTTATGGTTTCAGGATATAATACCATCCGTTCGTCCATTTCATCCGTCAAAGTCAGCTGGTCCTCTTCCGGTACAACATCTGCTCCTGAAGGATTAATGTCTACGGTATAGGATGCAATTCCATCCTCATAGATTCCCTCCTTGGTCATCGTTTTTGTCTGGATTGCGCCGGTAGCAGTCGCCTCCAGTTCCGGATTATCTGTGTCATCCCGAAGAATAACACGGTTGGTATATACCAGTTTCTTTCCCAAGACATACTGGGTCATCTGCTCCGGTGTCAGCTTTGTTGTAACCTTGATCCATACCGTCGCTGTCTGGCTGGTTTGTTCGCCCCAGATCACCGTATCTCTGTTGCCGTTTTTGATTCCGTCAACCGATAATTTTACCTGCCCCGGTTCACTGGACAGCAGTGTTACCGTCACCTTATCGGCATCTTCTCCATATCCGTCTCCCACTTGCACAACAGAAGCATCTACAAAGGTATGCCCCTCCGGCAGGATTTCCCTGAGTTCAACCTGACCGGACATTTCTCCGCATTTATTAATTCCGATCCACCATTCCATGGTTCCGTTGGATGCATCAAAGCCTTTATACTGTTTGCAGACATCACTGTTAGGTGTACGATTAAATTTTACACTGTCTGCTGCCTTCCCTACAGTACCATTTGACCCTCTTGAATACAGACTGAATTCGTTGTAAGCATAAATCTCAGGCTGTTTCTTTACTTTTGTTTTATAGGTAATATCAACACTCTTATAGGGTGTATCATTATGAAAGTAAATTCCAAAATCACCATAATTTTCCTGAAGATTCAATGTCCAGGTATCCTCGCTCTCCGGAATCACCTTTCCATCTGCAACTACCTGCAATTCCATATCCTCGGTATCCAGATAATGGTCGTCTCCTGTTCTTCCATGTCCATCGTTAGTCCACATGTAATCCACAAAATGATAGCCCTTCTGTACGAAAGCACTGCTATTGCTGAAACTGCATTTCCAGTAAATCTCCGAGTCATTGTAAGAGGTACATTTTTTGGAAAGAGTCGCTGGTTTAACTTTTATATCACCACCTTTTGCAACCTCAAAAAATCTGTCTCCGGCAGAAATTCGTGCAGTATTGTAACAGGATAACGTTTCTCCGGGTGTCAATTCTACGTTCGGTATTACATCATAGGATATTACGATATATTTTTTTCCATATCCCTCCGGCACCTGATAGGAAAAGCTTTGTTCCTGATAGCTGACCCCTGTGTTATCCAATTCTTTACATTGCGCCAATGCTCTATTGGAATCTGCATAGTAAATCTTAACCGACCCCGGTTTAATCTTCAAATCATCTTTTCGGTCCCAGCTTTGACTTTTCAATTTTTCCGTAATTGTCCACCCTGTAAAATCATACAAATCGTACTTCTTTTCTGCGTTGACATAGATGTAAAAATGGATGGAATCTGTTCGTGTTTGGGCTGTTTTTGTAAAATAATCACGCTTAACATTAAGTGTTTCGTCATATATAGATGTTAGAGTTGTAGAAAAACTCTTATTTCCTGCATATGCATGTGCATCGCTTTCAACATCAATATACAATGCACTATAATTCTCAAATGTGTAAATGTCCTTTTTCCCATCCCGGTTTCCGTTCCGGTAATCTGCAAAATAAACCTTATAGCGGATGGTCGCCGTTCCACCTACCGGTATACTGACATTTTTCCATGTGATTTCCCCATTTGCTATATCGGTTTCAGGGGCATCCGCGCTTCCCCCATTGATTTCAAAATCTCCATATCCTACAACAATATCTCGTTCCTGTTGGCTAAAGGAATCCACCAGCTTATCCAGAAATGCAGGGAATGACGAACTCTTGTTGATTACGGTTATTTCATAAAGAGCAGAATGGTCTTCATAGTTATATTCCTCCGTAACCGTTTTTCCGGTTCTTGAATCCTGAAAGGTCTGGGGAATTACTTTTTTACCCATTTTAATATCCGCAGGCATCTCGTAACGGTCAGAGACTTTTTCAGGGAATTTTGCATTTCTAGCGGATACCGTCGCTGTATTTTCAAAGTAACCTTTGGGCTGGGCAGAAGCCTGCTCCCCAGGGCCAAAGGTAACCGTATAGGTGCAGGTAACCTTCGAACCACGCTCCATGGTTCCAATTTTCCATTCCAGTGTATTTTCCGATGTTACATATGGGTCACCTTGAAAGGTTACCGTTCCATTGCTTACACCAAAATTATCTATCCGAATCTGTTGAACATATTCCTTACCGCTTGTAAAAATGTCCTTCAGAACCACCTCATGCAGAGCTATCTCACTCTCTTTCCTTGCCTCCACAGTAACCGTATAAGTAACAATTTCCGGTGTGGAACCATTCTTATGTGTTTTCCAGATGTCCAGATATCCTGTTCCGCTGTCAACCGGTGCTAACCAGACCTTAACCGGATAACTACCGAAGTATAACGTTCTTTCCTCTTTGGAAGTCACATCATCCATCACATTCATCAGTCCCTTAAAGGACACGGCACCATAACTGATGCTTCCACCTTTTTCAAAGTAGCTTTTATTAAAGGAAAGACTAATCTCTCCCCCCTTTTCGCCCGGAACAATTTCGTAACTGCCAATCGGTGTCGTACTATCCTTTTCGACAATGATTCCATCTTTGGCATCCACAATACCAGACAGGAAATCCGGAAGTGTGAATTTGAGCTGGTCTTTATAATTAAGCGTAATTCCATCCGGTACATTAAAGGCAACGTTTGCCTTTAATCCACATCCGGAATAAAGGGATTCTTCATACAACTCCCCATAGCGGCTGTAATTTCCGTCTAAGCCATCCCTACAATAAAAAAGCTGCACATCACTTATCCAGTCTGCAATATCATAGGTGGTACCTCCTGTATCGTCTTCTTCACTGTTTTCATCTGCACCGTCTTCTTCTGCATTTTCCAGGGTATATTCATTCACATCATCTTTTCCGATGGAATCTTCGTCTGCACTTTCTCCTTCTGCACCGCTTTCACCTTCACCGTCTTTTCCTGCGGCATCTTCGTCTGCACTTTCTCCTTCTGTACCGCTTTCACCTTCACCGTCTTTTCCTTCGGCATCTTCGTCTGCACTTTCTTCTTCTATACCGCTTTCACCTTCACCGTCTTTTCCTGCGGCATCTTTGTCTGCACTGTCTCCTTCTGTACTGCTTTCGCCTTCACCGTCTTTTCCTGCTGAATCTTTATCTGCACTTTTCCCTTCTGTACCACTTTCAACCGCGCCGTCTTTTCCTGCTGAATCTTTCCCCGGTTCATCCATATTATTACCTACGGTAATCGCATCAGAATTACCATCCTGCACAGCCTGGACTTGTTGATCTGTATATGCCAAACGATTGCCATCGAATGCATATACACTTAATGCATTAACAGAAATCACAATTCCAGTTAACAGAATGGTAAATAACCGTTTCATCCGTCTTAGATTTTGTCTCATCGTTTTTCCTCCCTGTTATGTTTTCCACATTACAAACCCCAAATTTAAACATTAACCTTTGCGCAACTTGCCAAAAGGGTTTAACGTTAAACTTAACGTATCACACAGTATTTTGTTTGTCAATCAAATTTAGATATATATAATCCCGTATTTTCGTGTGCAATTTTCTTATTTACAATCAAGCGTTGGGTATATGGCAAATTTACCTCGATTTTTACCCATGTACAATGCAATTTTTGAAAAACAGAGGTCTATTTTACTTGCATTATGTAAACCCACGGGCAAAATTGCATTACGCTGATGTTTTTTGCCCGTTATTGATGCGCTTTCACGGGCAAAAATACAGCAAAATGAAGTATTTTGCCCGTGAGCCCTTCAACGATTGCGTAAAAAGGTGCAAATTTCGTGGCTTATACTCTCCATCGTGGCAAAAAGGAACGCAACGGAGCTATATGCCCATGGAAGGAGTTTACGAGACTTAGGAAAAAGATCAAAAAAAGACCTTCGGGGCTTTTGACACCTCGGAGGTCTTTTCTATTTGGAAATGGATTTTATGCTTTCTTTCTGGCTTCCAGTTTATCCTGGTTGACATCAATAAGAATGGTATCTTTCATATCCACCTTATCTTCCAGAATCAACCGTGCTGCCAATGTCTCCACATTTTTCTGGATATAACGCTTCAAAGGACGGGCACCGTATACCGGGTCAAAAGCATTGTCCACGATAAACTGCTCTGCTGCAGGTGTCAACTCCACCTTCAACTCTTTATCTGCCAGTCTGCGGTTCAAGTCATCCACGATCAGTTTCACAATACCGGAGATGTTATCCTTGGTCAACGGCCGGAACAAAATCGTTTCATCCAGACGGTTCAGAAATTCCGGACGGAAGTGGGCACGCAGATCATCCATGACCATACGCTCCGCGTTCTCCTTGATGGTGCCATCCTCGGAAATACCATCCAGCAGATACTGAGCACCGATATTGGAGGTCATAATCAGGATGGTATTCTTAAAGTCCACGGTACGTCCCTGGGAGTCCGTGATACGACCATCATCCAATACCTGTAATAGGATATTGAACACATCGGGGTGAGCTTTCTCAATCTCATCAAACAGAACAACCGCATAAGGTTTCCGTCTGACTGCTTCGGTCAACTGACCACCTTCCTCGTAACCTACATATCCGGGAGGCGCTCCGATCAGACGGGATACAGAATATTTCTCCATGTACTCACTCATAT
>OGJJ01001270.1_pt1 | contig 19555 bp, 18 predicted proteins | sample 1572081 | NCBI WGS metagenome assembly OGJJ01 (sample SAMEA2582122, study PRJEB24529) | metagenome | biome: Human gut stool | place: China | collected 2011
TGGATTATGGATGTCCGACCGTAGCGCTGGAAATCCAGCGCCCTATCATATTTGATTCTTATTTTTTCAAAATGAATTCTAACAATTTTACCGGGTTTTGTCAATTTTTTATTCTAAGTCTCCTGTTTTACTTATCATATAAAAAAGGCACCATATATACCGGGATATAATGAATACCATTTTCCCACTTGTAGTCCTTGGTATGAACAACATATTTTTCTTTTATACGACTACTGAATTTGCTACAAAAAACATCCAGTGATTTGTGACTTCTATAATTGCCAGATTTTACCTCAATCGGGCATATTTTATCCCCTATTGAAACCAGAAAATCAATTTCATATAAATGATTTGATGTTCCATTTTCCATCGTATAATAAAATAGATGATTTCCTTTGGCGATTAACATTTGTGAAACAACATTTTCATATATATACCCTAAGTTCGTATCAAGTTTATCTGAAAGGAGTTTATTATATATCACATTTTCTGTGTAATTTTTGTCTCTAAAAGCAAGGGTCACAAATAATCCAACATCTGACGCAAACAACTTATATCGACCTGTATCTTTTTCCAGAGACATTCCCACACCTGGATTATTTGCATGATATGCTATATTAACAGTAAATGAGCTAAGCATGTCAGGTATTAATTCGCGTATCTGAGCAGACCTTACCCCTTCCCTCGCATTTGATAAAATATATCTTGATGCATTGCTACTAAGATTTGCTGGAATTGCATCATATATATCACCTGCAAGTCCAGCTCCGTCTATCTTAATAAAATCTTCTTCATATAAATCAACGATTTCTCTTTTAACTTCATCAACTATTTGAAGGTTATTTTGTTCTAGATAGGTTTCTATAGCCTGTGGCATACCACCGATAAGCATATATAATCTGAAAATTCGCATTAGATTTCTATGCAATGCATTACCGGCCGCTTTTTTACTTTTTACAAGTATCTTAATGGTTTCAATCGTTATCTCATCCCCTATTGCCCATAGAAATTCTTCAAAATCCATTGGGTACATGAATATCTTATGTTCTTCACTGGGAATCAAAATATCTTTTTTATTCTTTTTTATTGATAAGAGTGAACCTGTTTCAATATATTTATATCTTCCATCAGCTACTAGATACTTAATTGCCTGTCTAGCCTTCGGAAGTAATTGAACCTCATCAAATATAATTACTGACTCATTCTCATATAACCGGGTTCCTGTTAACTGTTGTAACTTCAAAAAGAAAAAGTCTAAATTGTATGTGTCATCAAATAACTCTATTATTTCTCTACTGGTATGTGCAAAATCAATTAAAATATAAGATTTAAACTCATTCTTAGCAAATTCTTGTGCAATAGTAGACTTTCCAACTCGTCTGGCACCTTTGATTAACAGTGCGTATTTATTACTTTTTTTTTCTTTCCATTCAAGAATTTCATGATATATTTTTCTTTTAAATACTGTCTTTCCCATAATATTATGCCTCCCAAATGATAGTATATCCCAAATCCCCGTTCATGTAAACGTAAATTACACGCAAATCCCCGTTCATTAACTATTGATTTTCTACGAAATCCCCATTCACACATCAAATCAGATCTTCATTAATACACTACTTTCAGTCCGGTCATCTCTTCTATTTGATAGGGACGAAAATGCGTATAAAAATAGTATCCCATAGGCATCTTCTCTCCATCTTTCTTATAATAGTAACCATATTTTTTCTCTCCATCACTTTCAAATGGATAATCGTTAAAATCATAAGAAATCTCATAGAATACATCTTCTGCACCCACAAAAAGATAATGCCATGGTTCACCTTCCGGTTCAAAGCCCTCTCTTTTCAAAATTTCGTACAAGGTACTGAAGCTAATACCATACCCATACTGATCTGCCACCAAATCATCATAATATCGGATTTTCTCTGTTTCATAATCCTCCCATTCTTCTTTATCACCCTCATAAATACCCACGAATCGGTCTAGCTCTGAAAGGGCTTTCTCTATATCCTCTGATGCAAAGGTATCAATAACTTCATATCGATAGTCATAGCTGGTAAGAATATAATGGAATAGAAACTTTTGGTAATTGATTTCATTGCTTAAAACTCCTATGGTATCTCCGGAAGTATCCTCATATTCTCCAATAGTACGATAAGGATGTTCATATATGATGTCATAGGAAACTGCCAGGTTCTCAAACCCTAACTTTTCCAACTGATTCTTCACATCCAACAATTCCTCACAACACTTCGTCAATTCTTCTTCGCTTTTAAAGGAACCTATAATCTGTCCCTCATAACGACCATTTTCCATATAGAAATCTGCCTGTAAACTTTCGAAATCCAATTCATCTTTTTTCTGATAAACCACCGCTTCCGAATAATCATCCCGTAAGTAATTGCAGAGTGTTTCCCCTGCCCATGTAAAATAGTCAATGATATGAAACTCTACCTGATTGTCTTTATCTGTCACTGTCCATACATGATCCGTGTAACCTTCCTGGTTCTCCACTTCCTGGTAATTACTGCTCACCTTACAATGTTTTAGTTTCAACTGTTCCTCCGCATATGCTGCCACATCATCCCTATCATATTCCGTGACACAACCGGTGAGGCACAGATTACAAATTATTGCCAGCAGTAGACTTTTCCATTTTTTCAAAATAATATATCTCCCCTTCTATCAAAATTCAGTTTTGTAACACATTCCTGCCATCTCTCCATAGCCTGCCAGACCATAAGCAATTTCTATAATACATCTACTGGAAGCTGGGTAATTTCTCGCACTTTATTGTAAAGTCCCGGTGCATTGTCCAACGTATCTATCAGTACTGCTCTTTCACTACCCAGATAAATCCATGCATCCACATAACCAAATGTTGGTTTTGTTGGATCTTACTGTCCGACTTCCTTCATATTATAAATATTGTCATTATATTTTATTACTTGAATTCTGTTCAATTTTATCCTCATTTCTGTGTACGCTTTTTTGCATCTTCTTATTTTTTCTCACATATAGATTCACAATATAATTCCGACCAAGCCGGAATAAATCCTGCGTTAATTGCTACTCGCTGTGATGCAATGTGTGACATTGATGTACCATAGAATGGAAGTTTACCCCTATTCAATATTTCATTCTTTAATATCGTGACAAGCATCGTACCAATCCCAAGTCCTTCTGCTTCCGGCATCACATTAATTCCAATTTGCCACATAATATCACTATCACTTGTCGCACCAGCCATACCAAGTATCTTTCCATTCTTGTATGCTCCAATTCCTATTTCATCTTTTGGAACATTATCAAAAAGAAAAGCTTCCTTAAAACGTTTATCTCCTCTGAATTGTTCTAATTCATTATCTATAAAAATTTTAATCTCATACTCTTTTGTATTCACATAGGATTTTTCTGTTGCAATATAAAATGGATGTGCCTGTCCTATCCGACAACCAAATCTAGAAAGCCCTGCCTCTAACTCATGTAAACATTTCATATCCATAAACCATGCAGCATCTTCAAATTTATATTTTTCTTGCATCCATTGGATTATGTCCTTTCTTCCAGTTACAAGAAGCTTACCATTAAATGTTGCAATTTTCAAAAAGCACTCACTTTCTTGAAAAATTCTTCGACCTTCAAAACATTGATACTCTGTAAATATGTTTTTACTATTTAAAACCAATTCAACATCTGTGCAAAAATCAATTGCCAACTGTTTTACTAACATACCATTCATTTCAATCCACATTTCTCCTATTAAAGCTATTTGTTTTTGCTCAGACACTTGACTATATCTAGTATCTTGTCTTTTATGTTTCACAACTCTTTTTATCTTATTATATAATGTTTCACATCAATCATCCACAACAGATTGTTTCACGTGAAACATTTAAAATCAACATCTTGTGGTCTATCTACGAAACACTTCTCCTATGTTTCACGTGAAACATTTTATACTATTTCAACATATAGGAATAAAGAGTCGCTTGCGGAACATTTTATTTGATAGGAATTTCCTATTAAATAAAAAGAACAGTCCAAGTCACCTTAAACTGTTCTTTGAAACATTTTTTAAAAAATCTTCACAATATTATTTCTGATAGCAAACACAGCTGCCTGTGTTCTATCGGAAACTTCAATTTTCTTAAAGATACTGGAAATATGATTCTTTACAGTACGCTCACTAATATTCAGACTTATTGCAATTTCCTTATTAAACATACCGTTTGCAACCTGAATCAATACTTCTAATTCTCTTTTTGTCAAAGAATCAATTTTTTCTTTATCTACATCTCTTGTCACCAAACGAGAATTCAAAGTAGGAATCAAACTTGACTGAATATAGCTTTCACCATTCATTACTGCCTGAATTGCTTTCTTTAATTCTAATGACTCAGAATCTTTTAAAATATAGCCATCTACTCCAATATCTACTGCTTTAACCAGGTATTCAACCTCATTATGAACAGTCAACATTAAAACCTTCACATTCATCTTCTTATCACGAATTTCCTGCAAGGTTTCAATTCCGTTTTTATTTGGCATATTAATATCCAATAATAAAACATCAGGATGAACTGTTTTTAAAAGTTCGAGACATTCATTACCATCTCCTGCCTGACCAATTACTTCAATTGATCCATCAAACTCCAATAACTGTTTAATACCCTCTCGCATTAGAATATGGTCATCTGCAATCATAACTTTAATACTCATTAATTTTTCCTCCATGTGCCTTAACATCTTGCCTTAAAAATCTTCCCTTGGAATTTCTATCGTAATAGTTGTACCTTCATCCGGTACAGAGTCAATACTTAATGTCCCGTTCAAAAGTTTGACTCGTTCATTTAATATGGTCAACCCATAGTGATGCTCTTTTTTCCCCTTAACATCACTCAATACAAAACCCTTTCCGTTATCACGGATTGAAATTTTGTACATACTGGGAAGATTACGAAGTTTAATTACTACTTCTGTTCCGCCTGAATGATTAATTGCATTAGAACAGCATTCCTGTATAATTCGGTATATGGTCATCAATTCAATATCATTATGAATTTGGACTTCATCGATATCGGAAACAATATTCATATCGGATTTTTGTTTTAAAGAATCACACAGTCTTTCCACTGTCTCTTTAAAACCAAGATCATCGAAGGTCATAGGACGAAGATCGTAAATCGTATTTCGAATATCTTCAATGATCTCTTTCAAATTCTTGCTAACTGCAGCTAATTCCAATTTTGCCTGAATCGGATCCTTATCAATATAAAGAGATCCTAATTCAATCTTATGAACCAGATGTGCCAGATTCTGCAAAGAAGCATCATGTAAATCCCGGGCAATTCGTTGTCTTTCTTCTTCCTGAATAGAAATAATATTCAAACGTTCATCCAATGATACATGGGCAGATGCATTCAAACCATTGGTAATACTATCTCCTAACAAATTATCAATGGAATTCTCCCGTTCTTTTTTACAACTGGAAGGCAAAGCTTCATTCAAAGCAAAAAGATAAGAATCCAACTTTGCTATTTTTTGATAATAATTCTTATTATTATTTTCTAAAGACTCTTTTTCTTTTTTATTTTCCTCAATGGTATCCTTAAAAACATTCTCTACATTTCGTGGAGAAAATACTTTAAAATCCGAATCTTCCTTTTCATAAATAGACTTCAAATATAAATCAATCTCTTTGATTCGATTAACATTCTGGTCAAACTGTTTCTGTATCCGATCTCGCTCATCCTGCAATTCCGTATACATATTTTGCAATTTTTTTACGGATTCTTTTTTCATTCACTCGTAACCTTTATTTTTCAATTATTGACAATTTCAAAGAAACAATTAATGTAAAGGCTCCTTTGAAGGAAGTCCTGCTTTTCTCGGAAATTTTTTCGGGGTAACAGCATTCTTATAGATAGATACAAGACTGCGATACATGTCGGAATCAGGGAGATAAAATTCCACCTGGCTATCTTCTTTGAATTTACCACCAAGAAGTTCTACTGCTTTTTTAGCTTGTTTCATTTCTTCTTCCGCTTTATCTGCCTTATAAGCTACAAAGCTGCCTCCAACTTTTACGAAAGGAAGACAGTATTCCGATAAAGTAGAAAGATTTGCCACCGCCCTGGAAACACATAAATCAAACTGTTCCCGATAAGCTGCATCTCTAGCCAAATCCTCTGCTCTGCCATGAACCGCACGGATATTCTCCAACCCCAGCCCATCAATCACTTCCTGTAAAAATAAAACACGTTTATTCAAAGAATCCACCAATGTTATATTTAAAAAAGGAAAAGCAATTTTCAAAGGAATTCCCGGAAAACCTGCACCGGTTCCCAGATCTAAAACTTTTAACCTATAATGCAGGGAATATTTCTTACACAAAGAAAGAGAATCAATAAAGTGCTTTTTCATCACATCATCAAATGCAGTAATTGCTGTGAGATTCATCACTTTATTTTTTTCCACCAACATTTCATAATAAGTCATAAACTGTTCGATCTGGTGCTGTTCCAACTGGATTCCCAGACTCTGCAAATCTTTTTCAAAAATGGTTGTATCGTAAGAACTCATAAATTAATTTTCCTTATTAAAGTGTTCCAGGTAAACCAATAATACAGAAACATCTGCCGGAGATACACCGGAAATTCTGGAAGCCTGTCCGACAGAAGTAGGACGAAATTCTTTCAATTTCTGTCGTGCTTCCAAACGTAAGCTACCCACATCATCATAATTAAGATCCAAAGGAATCAATTTCTTTTCCATTTTTTTGAAGGCTTCCACTTGTCTGAGCTGACGTTCAATATAACCTTCATATTTAATCTCAATTTCAACCTGTTCCTGAACTGCTTCCGGTAAAGATTTCCTGTCCGTATCAATTTCCGCTAAAATTTCATAGGATAATTCCGGACGGCAAATCAATTCCGCAAGAGAAGCTGCCGTACGAAGGGGCGCACTTCCATACTTTTCCAGAAAAGCCTGATGTTCCTTAGAACCGCCAATCATAGTTTTCTTTAAGCGCTCAATTTCAGAAGTAATTTGCTGCTGTTTTAATAAAACCTCATCATATTGCTCCTGAGAAATCAGTCCAACCTCATAACCATATTTCCGAAGACGCAGATCTGCATTATCCTGACGCAATAATAGCCGATACTCTGCCCGGGAAGTCATCATACGATAAGGCTCTCTATTATCCTTTGTCACCAGATCATCAATCAATACACCAATATAACTTTCTGAACGATCCAGTACTAAAGGCTTCTTTCCGAGAATTTCCATAGAAGCATTGATTCCCGCAATCAATCCCTGGGATGCTGCCTCCTCATATCCGCTGCTTCCATTAAACTGACCGGCAGCAAATAATCCTTTGATTGCTTTAAACTCCAACGTATTATATAATTGCTTCGCATTGATACAATCATACTCAATTGCATAAGCATTCCGTACCATTTTACAATGCTCCAGACCAGGAACAGTACGATACATAGCAAGCTGTACATCTTCCGGTAAAGAAGAAGACATTCCGCCTACATACATTTCATTGGTATGTAAGCCCTCCGGTTCGATAAAAACCTGATGCCGTTCTTTATCCGCAAATTTTACCACTTTATCTTCAATAGAAGGACAATATCTGGGACCGGTTCCCTCAATAATACCAGCATAAATAGGAGATCGATCCAGGTTAGCCCGGATGATATTATGGGTTTCTTCATTGGTATAGGTCAACCAGCAGGAAACCTGGTCAATCTGTACAGACTCCGGATCCGTGGAAAAAGAAAAAGGAACGACTCTGTCATCTCCGAACTGTTCTTCCATTTTTGAAAAATCAAGAGAACGTTTATCCATACGGGCAGGAGTTCCAGTCTTAAAACGACGAACCTCAATTCCATTATCTAATAAAGACTGGGTAAGATGATTCGCAGGCTGCAATCCGTTTGGTCCTGTATAAGTAATTGCTTCACCGCAAAGACATCTTGCTTTTAAATAAGTACCTGTACAAAGCACTACTGCTTTACATTCATAAACAGCACCGGTATATGTTTTCACACCGGTAATTTTCTTTTTTCCATCTTCCTCAGAAACCAGCAATTCACAGATCTCTGCTTGTTTGATAGTAAGATGATTCTGATTTTCCAAAATTTTTCTCATGGATCTGGAATATTCTGCTTTATCTGCCTGCGCTCGAAGAGAATGTACAGCAGGTCCCTTTGATGCATTGAGCATTTTGGACTGGATAAAAGTTTTATCTATATTTTTACCCATCTCCCCTCCCAGGGCATCCAGTTCACGCACCAAATGTCCTTTGGAAGAACCACCCACATTAGGATTACAGGGCATCATAGCGATAGAATCCACACTGACTGTAAAAATCACAGTTTCCAGACCAAGACGTGCCGCAGCCAAAGCCGCCTCACATCCTGCATGTCCTGCACCTACTACACATACATCTACCTGTTCTCTAATCTCACTCATTGTCTATTTGCTTCCAATCCCATTTACTTTCCCATACAAAACTTTGAGAAAATCTCATTGACCAAATCCTCACCGACTTCTTCACCGATAATGGTTCCCAGAGAAGTATAAGCACTCATTAAATCAATGGAATAAAAGTCTTCCGGCATTCCATCTTCCAGACTCTTCTTTACCAGCTGCAGACTTTCCACCGTATCTTCTAAGGCTCTCTTATGACGCAGGTTGGTAATCATCACCTGATCATTAAAAGAAATTTCTCCACCTAAGAAAAGTTCTTCCACCTTCTCTTCAAATTCCTCCATACCGATATTTTCTTTCGCGGAGGTACGAATCAAAATTGCAGAAGATGAAAATTCTTCATCCTTAACTACCGGATCCAGGTCAGATTTATTTAATAAAATAATCGTCTTTTTATCTTTGATTAAATCCATGATCTGTCGGTCACTTTCATCCAAAGAAACCGACGCATCCACTACATACAAAATCAAATCAGCATTTTCTGCATATTGTTTTGCTTTTTCCACACCGATTTGCTCTACCACATCATCCGTGGAATGAATACCGGCTGTATCAATTATATTTAAATGAATTCCTCTTAAAGAAATGGATTCTTCCAATACATCCCTGGTAGTGCCGGCTACATTTGTAACGATTGCACGCTCCTCTCCCACCAGAAGATTTAATAAAGAAGATTTACCCGCATTGGGCTTTCCCACAATAACGGTATTGATTCCTTCCTGAATGATATGTCCTTTCGCTGCATTTTTTAAAAGCTTTTCCAATCTCTTTAAAAGATCGTTTACTTTTGCTTCTAAAGAGGACGGATATCCTTCCAGACTGATATGTTCCGGATCATCTAATGCAGATTCGATAAAAGCAATCTCATGTAAAATTTCTGCCCGCATCTCACGAATCAATTCCGACACAGAACCACGAAGCTGCTTTACAGAAGAAGATAATGCATACTCGTTTTTGGAATGAATCAGATCCATCACTGCTTCCGCTTCCGTCAGATCCATTCTTCCATTTAAAAAAGCACGTTTGGAAAATTCTCCCGGCTCCGCCAATCTGGCTCCTGCCCTGCAGACCTCTTCCAAAATTCGCTTACACATCAAAACACCACCATGACAGTTGATTTCTACCGTATCTTCTGCCGTATAACTTCTCGGTGTCTTAAAAACAGAAACCATTACTTCATCCAAAACATCTCCGGATGCATTATCTATAATAAATCCGTAATGAATCGTATGACTTTCAAAGCCTGCAAGCTTCTGCAGACCTGATTTGGTACGATAAATTTTGTCAGCAATAGAAATTGCATCAGAGCCACTGATTCTGATGATACCGATTCCCGAATCACTCAGTGCTGTAGCAATTGCCGCAATTGTGTCTGTATACATACATATGATCCTTAATAAAAAAAGATGGGCTATTGTAATACTTTTACAATAACCCATTTTAACACACTTGAAAAAATTTTTCTATGTTTCTATTATCTTTTTAATGTAACAACTACATGACGATAAGGCTCTTCCCCTTCACTATGTGTCGTTACAAAGCGATCATTCTGCAATGCAGAGTGAATAATACGTCTCTCATAAGGATTCATCGGCTCTAAGGAAACCGGACGTTTGCTTCTCTTTACTTTGAAAGAAATATTCTTTGCCAGATTTTCCAGAGTCTCCTTACGGCGCTGTCTGTAATTCTCGGTATCAACCTTTACGCGGATATAATCATCCACTTCTTTATTGACTACCAAAGAAACCAGATACTGTAACGAATCCAGGGTCTGTCCTCTCTTACCGATCAGAACACCCATCTCATCACCGCTTAACTCAATGTCCATTGTCTTCTCTGCTTCATCATATTTCACTTCAACGACAACAGCCATATTCATTGCTTCAAAAACTTCCTTCAGGAAATCTTTAGCTTTATCCTCAATGGTGCATTTTACCTTTGCTTTAATAATAGCAGGCTTGGAACCGATACCAAGGAAACCGGTAGATCCCTCTTCTACTACTTCATATTCCAGCTTATCACTGGTTACGGAAAGTTTCTGGCAAGCTTCTGTGATTGCATCATTAACTGTTTTTGCAGATACTTCAATAAAATCCATTTAATTGCCCTCCTTATTCCGATTATTATTTTCGTTAAATTCTTTTACCATATTGGCCTTGGCAGCCAGGCTTCCGGGAGCTGCATTTTTATCATGATATGCTCTTGCCTTCTTAATAGCTTCCTCTCTTTCCTGCTCTGTCATGGTAGATTTACCTGCCTTTGCAGCGATGGAATTGGAATTACTGCCATTGATTTTCTTTGTATTCATGGAAGCGTAGTTATTGATACTGTTCGGATCAATTCCTGCTTTTTTCAGCTTTTCGTTACGCTTCTCCATTTTCTTTTTGCTCTTTTCAACATTCGCACTGATGATATCATCAAGATTCATTTTATCAATGTGCTTGTTGATAGCAACCTGCTGAACAGCACGGACAACTGCACCGGCGATCCAGTAAATACCCATACCACAGGGAAGAGTCAGACAGAATACCGCTGACATAATCGGCATGAAGTTATTCATCATCTTCATGGAATTCTGCATAGCAGCTGCCTGATCATTCGGGTCATTGTTTGTCTGCTGGGGCTGGGGCATCAGCTTTACGCCAACCCACTGCGTTATAGCAGCCAGAACCGGAATCAGAACAGCACCGATCACCAGAAGATAACTTCCGGAAGCCATTGCTTCTTTTACAATATAAGAAGGAGAGTTACCAATGTTCAATCCCAGGAAATAGTTATAATGATCTACCAGAGACATCGTATGCTCGACATCTCCTGCCAGAGAAGGAAATTTATCACTGATACTTAACCACTCTGCAGTAGAAGCACGATTCAATACATCAATATAAGTATTCTGCACATAGCTTGTCACACCGCTGGTAAAAGCTTCATTACCGAACTGTCTTGCAAAATAGGATGCACCAGAAAAATTCTGAATGAATTCTGCAGAACCTTCCTGTGCAATCAGGTTGTCCACCAACGGGAAAAATGCTTCTTTGATTTTCCCTACATAGGCAGGCATTGCATAAATAACACGATACAAGGCAAGCAGGATCGGCATCTGAATAATCAAAGGCAGACAGCTGCCGGTAGGAGATACTCCATATTTTGCATATACAGCCTGTGTTTCCTGCTGCATAGCCATCATGGAATCATTGTCCTTTTTCCCCTTATATTTTGCCTGTACAGCCTGAAGTTCCGGCTGCATTTTATTAGACAGCTTGGAGAATTTCTGCTGTTTAATAGTAAGCGGCAGCATAAGAGCATAAATAATGATTGTGAAGAGAATGATGGATAAACCGATATTCGGAATTCCAATCTTATCTAACACAAAGAAGATTCCTTCCATTAAATACCCCAGAATCTTCGCAACCGGACCTATGAAGATACCGGAATATTGGGTTAATAAAATACCTGACATTCTTTCCTCCAAAATCCTTCTTTAAGGAACAGGATCATACCCTCCTTTAGAAAAAGGATTACAGCGAAGTATTCTCCAGGCAGCTAAAGCGCCGCCTTTGACAGCACCATATTTTTCCACAGCCTCCAGACCGTACTGGGAACAGCTGGGAAAATACGGACACTTAGTGGTTTTCATCGGAGAAAGATACTTTCTATAAAATTTAATTAAAAAAATTAAAATGTTCTTCATTTCAAATACTCTGATCTGCTTCATCTTCTTTTAAAATATGATGAAGCTTTCCTAAATGCATCAGCGCACTTTCAACCTCATGGTAATTCACCTGAGAGGCGCCTTTTCTTGCCACGACTACAATGTCTAAACCACTATTAAACATCTCTTCATGTAGCCGGTAACTTTCGCGGACCAGTCTTGTCAAATGATGTCTGACTACACTGTTTCCTACCTTTTTACTTACCGAGATTCCCAATCGGTTGCGGTTCGTTCCATTTTCCCACACATACATAACCAAAATTCGATTTGCCTTGGAACTTCCCTTTTGATAAACGTTCTGGAAATCAAAGTAATTTTTAAGCGATTCTGAATATTTCATATATCACCTGATAAAAAAAGGCCACAAAATTGCGGCCTATGCGGATAATTTATGTCTTCCTTTTGCTCTTCTTGCAGCTAAAACTTTTCTACCGCCCTTTGTGCTCATTCTCGCACGGAAGCCATGAACCTTGCTTCTCTGTCTTTTCTTAGGCTGGAAAGTCATCTTCATAATAGAAACACCTCCTTTTCATAAACCTTATTATAATTAAGGCAAACGAATTTTTTAATCAAAGGGGCGCAAAAACCCCATGTATGAGAAAATATCGTTGTAATTATATAAGAAGAAACACCTTTCGTCAAGCCAAAAAACCGGAAAATATCTGGGTTTTTTAAAAAATTTTTTTATTCACAGGTTTTCCACTTTACATAAAACTATCCACAATTTGTGAATAACATGTGGATAACTTTTTAATAAACCATCGAAAAGTTGTGATTTCTTCATGTGAAAACTGTGAATCCACTTATCCACAGTCTTGTAAATAATTATTTATGAAAACGATACTATGTAAACCTTGTGGAAACCGCAATGTGGATAGTGTGTGAAAATATGTGGATAAAAGTTACTCTATCCAACAATTTTCATTCCTTGAAATTTCTGATTCTTTATATTAAGATAGAGTTGTGAGATTTTGTTTTTCGGAAATCTGACATGTTATGGAAAGGTATGGTTATCAGAATGGACGCAATGAAAGAACGCTGGGATGAAATAAAGGATTCAATTCGTAAGGAATACGATTTATCTGACATTTCCTTTAATACATGGATTGCCCCGCTGAAATTATATAATGTAGAAAATGACATTGTAACGATTCTGATTCCTTCCGATCAGGGACATGCTCTGAACTATATTACCAGTAAATATAAGAGTTTTTTCCAGGTTACCATCTCTGAGATGTTTGACCACACCTATGATATTTCCTTTATTCTGGAAAAAGATGTGTTAAACACCGACGATGAGACAAAAGCCGCGTCCAATCCGGTTTATAATATCAATCTGGAGAATGCTAACTTAAATCCCAAATACAAATTTGATACTTTCGTCGTAGGAAGCAACAACAAATTTGCCCATTCTGCATCCCTTGCGGTAGCAGAGTCTCCGGGACGTGTATACAATCCCCTCTATTTATATGGAGGAGCCGGACTGGGTAAAACCCATCTGATGCATTCCATCGGTCACTTTATCCTGGAGCAGAATCCCAATGCGAAGATTATTTATGTGACTTCCGAACAGTTTACCAACGAAGTAATCGAATCCATTCGAAGCGGTAATGCCGCCGCCATGACCAAGCTCCGTGAGAAATACCGCACGGTAGATGTTCTCATGGTAGACGATGTGCAGTTTATCATAGGAAAAGAAAGTACGCAGGAAGAATTCTTCCACACTTTCAATGCACTTCATGCAGCCGGAAAGCAGATCGTACTTTCCTCCGATAAACCTCCGAAAGAAATGGAAACCCTGGAAGAACGGATTCGTTCCCGTTTTGAATGGGGACTGATTGCCGATATCCAGCCACCCGATTATGAAACCCGTATGGCAATTCTCAGGAAAAATACAGAAAACAGTGACTATAAGATTGATGATGAAATCATCCAGTATATTGCAACCAATATCAAATCCAATATTCGTGAATTGGAGGGTGCTTTCAACAAAATCGTCGCTTTTGCTAAATTAAATAAGGTAAACCTTACCATGGATCTGGCCGAGGAGGCCTTAAAGGATGTAATCTATCCGGACAAGCCTAAGGAAATAACACCCCAGCTTATCATTAATGTAGTGGCAGAGCATTTTGGCGTGAAACCGGAAGACATTACCTCGAAGAAAAGAAATGCAGAATTTGTCCAGCCCAGACAGGTTGTTATGTACCTTTGCAGGGAATTATGTGACATGTCCCTTGCTAATGTAGGTAAACTACTGGGAAAGAAGGATCATACCACAGTTATCCACGGTATCAACAAAATCAATGAGGAAATGGTGGATAACCCTGACTTTAAGAACCGAATTGATACCATAAAAAAGAAAATCTGCTAAAACCCATGTTGATAACTTCAGAGTTATTCCCAACCTAACCACAGGTTTTTAACGAGTTTTCATTCCCTTTTAAGCTGATAAATAGTATAATAGAAAGGGATTTCCACAAATCAACAACCCTTAATATTAAGACTAAGAATAACTGTATTATTTTATATATAAAAGCACACGTTTCTGTGTTGAAGGAGAGGAGCTATCTATCAAATGAAATTAGTATGTTCAAAAAGTAATCTTTTAACCGGCGTTCAGATTGTTTCTAAAGCAGTTCCCAGTAAAACAACTATGTCTATTCTGGAATGTATCCTGATTGATGCGACACAGGGACAGATCAAACTGACCGCCAATGATATGGAAATTGGTATTGAAACGGTCATTGAAGGAGAAGTGGTTGAGAAAGGTATCATTGCCCTGGATGCCAAAATTTTCTCTGATATTGTAAGAAAACTTCCTGACAGTGACATTACCATTGAAACAGACTCTTCTTTCAAGACAACCATTACCTGCGAAAAAGCAAAATTTAATATTATCGGTAAATCCGGAGAAGATTTTTCCTATCTTCCCGAAATCGAAAGAAATGACTCTATTGTAGTTTCCCAGTTTACGTTAAAGGAAGTGGTTCGTCAGACCATTTTTTCCATTGCCGATAATGATAACAATAAGCTGATGACCGGTGAACTGTTTGAAATTAATGAAGATGAGTTAAAAGTAGTTTCTCTGGATGGTCATCGTATTTCTATCCGTAAGATTAAACTGAAAAATTCCTATGGAAGTAAAAAGGTGGTTGTTCCCGGTAAGACCTTAAGCGAAGTCAGCAAAATTTTATCCGGTGATACCGATAAGGATGTCAATATATTCTTTACAGACAAGCACGTTCTTTTTGAGTTTGATCAGACGATCGTAGTATCCCGTCTCATTGAAGGAGAATATTTCCGTATCGAACAGATGCTTTCCAGTGATTATGAGACGAAAGTTAGAGTGAATAAACGGGAATTACTGGATTGTATCGACCGTGCTACCCTTTTGATCAAAGAAGGGGATAAAAAACCAATCATTATCAATATCACAGATGATAATATGGAGTTAAAAATCAATTCTACCGTAGGTAGTATGGATGAAAGTATGGATATCCAGAAGAGTGGTAAAGATTTGATGATTGGATTTAATCCGAAATTCATGATTGATGCCCTGCGGGTTATTGATGATGAAGAAATTGATATGTATCTGGTAAATCCTAAGGCTCCCTGTTTTATCAAGGATGCGGAAGAACAATATATTTACCTGATTCTGCCTGTTAACTTTACGACAGTCAGCTAGAAAAAGAGTAAAGAAGGTAAATAATGGAAACATTTAAGTTAAAAGATGAGTTTATCAAGCTGGGACAGCTTTTGAAGGCAACCGGCATGGTTGAGTCCGGGGTGGAAGCTAAAATTGTCATCCAGGACGGTGAAGTAACATTAAACGGTGCTGTAGAGACACAGCGTGGCAAAAAGGTAGTAGCAGGAGATGTGGTTTCCTTCAACGGAAAACAAATCAAAGTACTGTAGGTCATATCGATGATTATAAAATCTTTAGAACTGGCTGATTTTCGTAATTATGAAAATTTACAGCTGGATTTTGACAAAGGCACTACCATTTTGTTTGGAGATAACGCCCAGGGAAAGACCAATATTCTGGAAGCCATTTACCTTTCTTCCACCACCAAGTCCCATAAAGGGGCAAAGGATCAGGATATGATACGGTTTGGCTGTGAAGAAGGTCATATCCGCACTTATATCGAAAAAGAGATGTGCGAGTATAAGGTGGACATGCACCTGCGTCGCAGCAAATCAAAAGGTATTGCCATCAACAATGAAAAAATAAAAAAAGCATCCCAGCTGCTGGGATTACTCAATGTGGTTTTCTTTTCTCCGGAGGATTTAAGCATTATCAAAAACGGTCCTTCGGAGCGTCGTCGATTTGTAGACATGGAACTTTGTCAGCTGGATTCGGTTTATCTCTACAATCTGAATCATTACAACAAAATCGTCAATCAGAGAAATAAGCTTCTGAAGGATATGTACATGAACCCGGACTTAAAGGAAACCCTGAATATCTGGGATATGCAGCTACAATCCTTTGGAAGTAAAATTATTGAGCGCAGACGGCTTTTCACGGAACAGTTGAATGAAATTATTTATGAGATTCATAAAAAATTGTCCGGAGATAAAGAAGTGCTTACCATTCATTATGAGCCGGATTGTGAGATTGAGGATTTTGAGACAGCCTTAAAGAGAAACAGAGAAAGGGACATCAGGATGAAGATCACTTCTGTGGGACCTCATCGTGATGATTTTGCTTTTTTTATAGGGGATCTGGATATCCGGAAGTTTGGTTCCCAAGGTCAACAGCGTACCGCTGCCCTTTCTTTAAAGCTTTCGGAAATAGAACTGGTAAAGAAAATAACAAAGGATACACCGGTACTTCTACTGGATGATGTACTTTCCGAACTTGATTCCAACAGACAAAATTACTTGTTGAACAGTATCGGAGATATTCAGACAATCATCACCTGTACGGGATTGGATGATTTTGTCAATAATCGTTTTGAAATTAACAAGGTTTATAAAGTGACAGACGGCAAGGTGTCGTCTGATCTGTAGAATTTTGGAGGATACTTATGTCGAATGAATACGGCGCAGACCAGATTCAGATCCTGGAGGGTCTTGAAGCGGTAAGAAAAAGACCCGGTATGTATATCGGCTCTACATCAGTGCGTGGATTGCATCATCTGGTATATGAGATCGTGGACAATTCCGTTGATGAAGCATTAGCAGGATTTTGTACAGAGATTGATGTTTACATCAATGAAGACAATTCCATTACCGTTATTGATAATGGACGTGGAATTCCCGTAGGAATCAACCACAAAGCCGGAATCCCTGCAGTGGAAGTTGTATTCACCATTCTTCATGCCGGTGGTAAATTCGGTGGTGGAGGATACAAGGTATCCGGTGGACTTCACGGTGTAGGTGCGTCTGTTGTAAATGCCCTTTCCGACTGGCTGGAAGTGGAAATCTGCAGTGAAGGAAAAATTTATAAGCAGCGTTATGAAAGAGGTAAATCCTGTTATTCTTTAAAGGTGGTGGGAGAGTGTGACCCGGAAAAGACCGGTACTAAGGTTACCTTTAAACCGGATGCCACTATTTTTGAAGAGACGGTTTATGATTATGCAACTTTAAAGACCAGACTACGGGAGACAGCTTTCCTGACCAAAGGGTTAAAAATAAACCTTCACGATAAGCGTGAGGGGCAGGAACAGTCCAAAACCTTCCACTATGAAGGTGGTATTAAGGAATTCGTTGCTTATCTGAATAAGAGTAAAGAAGCTCTCTATGACCAGATTATGTATTTTGAAGGGACGAAAAACGGAGTGTATGTAGAGGTAGCCCTGCAGCACAACGATACCTTCAATGAGAGTGTTTATACTTTCGTCAATAATATCAATACACCGGAGGGCGGTACTCATCTGGTAGGCTTCCGTAATGCCCTGACCAAGACTTTTAATGATTATGCCCGCAGCAATAAGCTTTTGAAGGAAAGCGAGCAGAACCTGACCGGTGATGATATCCGTGAGGGTCTGACTGCTATTGTAAGCGTTAAGATTGAGGATCCCCAGTTTGAAGGTCAGACGAAACAGAAGCTGGGAAACTCTGAAGCGAGAGGTGCAGTAGACAGCGTGGTAAGTGAGCAGCTTACCTATTTTCTGGAGCAGAATCCGGCAGTAGCAAAAACAATCTGTGAGAAATCCATTCTTGCCCAGCGGGCAAGAGAGGCAGCAAGAAAGGCGAGAGATCTTACCAGACGGAAAACCGCATTAGAAGGCTCTGCATTACCCGGTAAGCTGGCTGACTGTTCCGATAAGGATCCGAAAAATTGTGAAATTTATATCGTAGAGGGAGACTCCGCAGGAGGCTCCGCAAAAACGGCAAGAAGCCGTGCTACCCAGGCAATCCTTCCTCTTCGTGGTAAGATTTTGAATGTGGAAAAGGCCCGTCTGGATAAGATTTATGCCAATGCGGAAATCAAAGCCATGATTACTGCGTTTGGTACGGGTATTCACGATGATTTTGATATCAGCAAGCTACGTTATGATAAAATTATTATCATGACCGATGCGGATGTGGACGGCGCCCATATTGCTACGCTCATGCTTACTTTTATTTATCGGTTTATGCCGGAATTGATTAAGCAGGGACATGTTTATCTGGCAAAGCCCCCTTTGTATAAATTGGAGAGAAACAAGCAGGTATGGTATGCCTACAGTGATGAAGAACTGGATCGTATTCTGGCAGAGGTAGGTCGTGACCAGAATAATAAAATCCAGCGTTACAAAGGTCTGGGTGAAATGGATGCAGAACAGCTTTGGGAAACCACCATGGATCCGGAGAAACGTATTCTCCTTCGTGTGAATATGGATGATGATGACGAAGCAGAAGTAGATATTACTTTTAATACACTGATGGGTGACAAGGTAGAGCCCCGTCGTCAGTTTATTGAAGAAAACGCAAAGTTTGTAAAGAATTTGGATATTTAAGTAAAACTGGAATTGAAGTTACTTAGTATGGAAAGGCATGGTTATTAGAATGGACGAGCATATTTTTGACAAGATTGAGGAAGTCGATCTGAAGAAAAAAATGGAGGATTCCTATATTGATTACGCCATGAGCGTTATTGCAGCCCGTGCTCTTCCTGATGTCCGGGATGGTTTAAAACCGGTTCAGCGCCGTGTTCTTTATTCCATGATTGAATTAAATAACGGTCCGGATAAGCCCCATCGTAAGTGTGCGCGTATCGTCGGTGATACCATGGGTAAATATCATCCCCATGGTGACAGTTCCATTTATGGTGCTCTGGTAAATATGGCACAGGATTGGTCTACCCGTTATCCTTTGGTAGACGGTCATGGAAACTTTGGTTCCGTGGATGGA
>OGJJ01001278.1_pt1 | contig 19513 bp, 10 predicted proteins | sample 1572081 | NCBI WGS metagenome assembly OGJJ01 (sample SAMEA2582122, study PRJEB24529) | metagenome | biome: Human gut stool | place: China | collected 2011
GTTGCAAAATTGATACGATAAAACATCTGCGGTACCTAAAGCAAAAAGTGAGCAGAAACCCGGCATTGTCGGGTTTCTGCTCGTTTGCTTTATAGTGCTGTAATTTCCCCTGCGGGAAGGCGAACTGTGGCACCGTCCACATACAGCCAGCAGTCGCCAGCACTGCGGTTGTATACACGGTCTGCATCGGCGGTAAATTCAAGCTGGCTTACAGCCTGCATGTAGTCATAGATTGCTATATTGGTTGCGTACCAAATATCGTCACGACCGCCCACCTGCTTGCAGAATTGTTCCATCATCGCCCAGCCATCGTTGTTGTTCAGCTCCCAGCTGTGACCCCAGACATAGAGCAAAAGCGGCTTGCGCAGGCTCGTGCGCTCCACAAAGCGCTGACCATATTCCAGCAGATGGTTAAAAATATGGCAGGTCGGATCCCAGCGCAGCCAGTCCTGTGGGAAATTAAACTTGCCGGTATCCGCCACCGTGCGGGCGTAGCGGATACCCACAGCGGGCAGCATGGCGGCCACGGCGTCATTGTTCTCCCCAAAGGGGTAGGCGAAGCCGCGCACCGGGTATTGCGTCAGGTGTTCCAGCGCACGGCGGTCTTCCAGTGCCTGCTGTGCAGCCAGCGGCAGCGGGGTCATCGTCATTCCGGGGTGCAGCACGCCGTGCGATGCAATCTCATGCCCCGCATACAAAGCGGCGTAGTCGCTCTGCGGGATGCGATCCGCCCCGCTGATGCCAGAATTCAAATTGAAGGTTGCGTGCAGTCCGTATTGGTTAAAAAGCTCTGTCAGGCGGCGGTCTTCTATGTGACCGTCATCAAAGCTCAGTGTCAGTGCCTTGAAACGGCCCTCAGGCAATATCGGGTAAATCAGCTTCATAGGAAAAATGCCCCTCGCTTACAACGCGCCGTCCGAGCGGACATTGTCGTAGTTCAGCACACCGGCGAAGAATGCCAGCGCCAGACCCTGACCCCAGCCCTGAATCCAGTCACGGCTGATGCCGCGGTAGCCGTCGGCGTCCTTCATGACCGCCGTGCCGCCCGAGACATTCAGCACACGGCCGTCCGGGCTGACATTGGCCAGCATACCGGGGATGGCCTTGTTGATGTACTTGATGTGCAGGGGGTTGCCCTTGGTGATCATGGCGGCGGCGATGCCGGCGCTTGCGCTGACCTCCTCATAGGAGGCGGCATCGTCCACGATCGTGCGCCACAGGCCGTTCTCGGTCTGGTAGAGCTTGAGCGCGGCCAGCTGGTCGTTCAGGCTGCCGACCACATCCAAAAACTTGGGGTAGAGGTAGCACTGCGGCAGCCGCACGCCGACCTGCGACATCGTGTAGGCCGCCCATGCATTGGCGCGCCCCCACTTGATGCCCGACATGTGGTCGCCTGTAATATTATTGTAGCCGTGGTAGTACAGTCCGCTCTCGGGGTCCTGCAGGTACTTGATGTGCCAGTAATACTGGTTCAGCGCATCATCGATCAGGGCCTCGTCTTTCAAAAGCACGCCCATCCGCAGCAGGAAGAAGCCCGCCATAAAGAGCGTGTCCGCCCACGCCTGCTCGGGGAAGTCGTTGTTGACCGAGACGGTGTGCTGCAAAACATGATCGCCGAAGCGCAGCGCCTCCTTTTCCAGATACTCGACCTTGCTTTTGGCGATGTCCAGATACTTTTCATCGCCGGTATGCTCATACAGGGTGATCAGGCAGTGCCCCATTGAGCAGGTGTTGACCGTCCAGCGCGGCAGGCCCAGCTCGATATACTCGTCCACGCGGTCCTTGACCAGCTGCAGGTAGCGCTCGTTTTTGGTGACCTCATACGCCTCGCAGATGCCGTAGTAGGCAACACCGCAGGGCCAGTCCCATGTCATGTCCATCCGCATCGTGCGGTCCACGATCTTGTCGATGGTGGCTTCAATTTGGGCCTTGTCAAAAATCAGGTTTGCCATTGCTCTCTCCTTTTTAAATTGCGAATCCGCTTATACCAGCGCCACTGTCTTTCCGGCGGGGATCTCATAGTGGCGGCCGTCCACCTCGACCCAGATGGACTGGGCGTTGGGGTTGCAGACCTTATCGCCCGCGGCGGTGTACTGCAGGCGGGCGGCATCGGCCATGTAGTCCACGATTTCGATGTTGGTGGCGTACCATGTGTCCTCGCGCCCGCCGGCCAGCTGGCAGAACTGCTCCATCAAGGCCCAGTCCTCCTCGGTGCGGAACTCAAAGCTGTGGCCCCAGACATACATCATGTAGAGATACTGCGTCTTGTACAGCTCTACAAAGCGCTTGCCGTCCTCCAGCAGGTTGTGGGTGTGGTGGCAGGTGGCCTTCCATGTCATAAAATCGTGGGGCATCGCAAAGTCGTGGGTGTCGCCCACCACGCGGGCGTAGCGGATGCCCAGCGCGGGCAGCAGGGCGGCGATCTCCGGTGTCCAGCTGCCGTTGGGGTAGGCAAGGCCGCGCACGGGGTAGCCCATGACGCCCTCAAGCTGCATACGGTCGGCCAGCACCTGCCGGGCGGTCTGGTCCAGCGGGCTGCGGGAGATGGTGGGGTGGTGGTAGGTGTGACAGGCGACCTCATGGCCCTTGTACAGCTCGACCCACTCGCTCTCCGGGATGCGCTCGGGGCGGGGCAGGCCACCGTTCAGGTTGAAGGTGCCCCGGATGCCGTAGCGGTTGAACAGCTCGACAAGGCGGCGGTCCTCCAAACGGCCGTCATCATAGCTCATCGTCAGCACCTTATGCTTGCCGCCGGGGAAGCAGGTGTAAATGACCTTCGGTTCGGTGTAGTTCATAAACAAAACCTTCTTTTTTGTCAAAATTTATTTGAAATTCGCCCGCAGCACATCCAGTGCCGGGGTGGTATCCTGCAAAAGCTGCTGCACAAAGGCCTGTGCCGTGCGGCAGGCGCCGGCGTTTTGCTGGTGGGCGTTGTCCTGCTTTGCGCCCACCCACATATAGCGGGCCTTGCAGCGCTCAGCGCCAAAGGCGGTGTTGGCGGCGGCGGTGGCGGCACCAAGGTCGATAAACGGCGCGCCGACCTCGGCGGCAAAGGCGCGCATCGCCTCGCGGTAGGCGGCAAACGAGGGGTGGCAGACGCCGGCCCCGTCAAACTCGCGCATCGCCACGGGGGAGGCAAAGATGCACACCGCACCGTGGCTGCGGGCAGCGTCCCAGAAGGGGCGCAGGCTTTCGCCGAAGGCATCCGCCGGGACATAGCGCTCGGCCTTTGCGCGGTTGGCGTCGTTGTGGCCGAAGCTGACCACCAGCAGATCACCGGGGCAGATATGCGCGGCAATGTCGTCCAGCCGCCCCTCCTCGCGGAAGGTCTTGCTGCTGCGGCCCGCCATGGCGCAGTTGTCAATGACAAGGCCCGGCAGCTCGTAGCGCATCTCCTGCGGGAAGGGGCAATCCGCGCGGTGGGCAGCGCAGCATACAGCATCCCCCCGCGCCAGCGTGTGGAGCATCTCGCCCCAGCCTGTCACCGGCTTATCCTCGGGGGCGTAGCTCTGCATAATGGAATCGCCCGCCATCCAGAGGGTAGGCTTGGCGTTCAGCTGCGGCAGCACATTGGCAAAATCCATGTCGCCTGCATAGTAGAAGGACGGGTAGCACGGCTGGTTGTAGCAGTTGTTCTGCCATGCCACGCCGCAGCGGTACTGCGCATCGTGCATCAGGGTAAACAGCTTGTGGGGGGTAAGATCGGTGGTGGTGTAGATGCGGATGGCGGTGTCGTCCGCTGTGCGCACCAGCAGCTCCTCGCGGAAATCACCCAGCACGTCCGCCACCAGACAGGGGTTGCCCTTGGTGCCGTTGTTGGTGGCGGTGCCCGCGGGCTGCAGCATGACGCCGTGGGTCAGATCGTTAATGACGCCGTATTGGCTGCCGTGCAGATAGTCTGCACCATCGGTGATCTGGGTCGAAAGATCGCCCGCCCAGTAGATTTTCATGTTGGTGCCGGGGGTGGGCAGCTCCAGCGTGCGGCCGTTTACATCGTACACATCCTTGACCCAGACCTGCAGGCCGCGGGTGTTCGGGTCGATCTTGCCGATCATGCAGCGGCCCAGATCCTCCTCGGCGTATTCGCCAAAGCGGACATCGCCGGTCTCGGCATCGCGCAGTGCCCAGCCGTAGGGGGCGCGCTCACCCTCCTCGTACACATTGAATATCTCCAGACCGGGGCTGTCGGGGTCGATGTCAGCCACATGCATCGCATCGCCGTGGCCGAACTTGGCGCGGGTCCTGCCGTCCGGCAGGGTGCCGTATTTGGAGTAGAGCAGGCTTCCGTCATGGTCGATGGCTGCTGCGCCGTACACAATTTCCATGCAGCCGTCCCCATCAATGTCAGCAGTCGAAATGCTGTGGTTGCCCTGCCCGGCCAGAATGCCGTACACAGGGTCGGTGCCGACAGCGAGATGGCAGCCGCTGTCGTTGAAGGGGTTCGCCATCGGCACAAAGCCGGAGTCGATACCCCATACCTTGTGAAAGCGGTTCTCAAAAAAGTCGTAGGCCGCCAGCGTGGCGCGGGTGTAGTAACCGCGGCAGGCAATCAGATAGGGGCGCTCGCCGTCCAGATAGGCCACCCCGGCGTTAAAGCGGTCCACGCGGTTGCACGGCTCGATGCGGGGCATTGCATAATCGCCCCACAAAAGGCCGTCATCCACGCGGGGGTAGGGGTAGTCGATCGTGTCCAGCTCGGTGCCGTCCCCACCGAACATCGTCAGGTACTCGGGGCCGTCATAGACAAAGCCCTCGAACCTGCGCAGCTCGTTTTTGGGGCTGCGGCTCGGCGCGTACACATCAAGGAAATAGTCGGCCAGCGCAAGAGCATCAGCCTCGCACAGGGGGTAGGCATAGCGCGGCGCAAGGCCGAAGCACTGCTCCACCGTGGCGGGCCAGCGGCCGTTTACGACCTCGGGGTGGGTGTGCCAGCGGCGGAACACCTCGGCCATATGTAGGCGGTAATCCTGCGCCGTGCAGACATAGTTATCCGCGTGGCTGTACCCGGCGTCCAGATCCTTCTGCGGCATCGTGATATACTGGCGGGACAGCACGGTGCCGTCCGGCGCAAAGCGGGTCATCACGGTGCCGGGCGCGGTCTTGACAGCCATCTCGGCCCTGCCGTCCCCGTTGAAGTCGTACACCATAAACTGGGTATAGTGCGCTCCGGCGCGGATATTCTGCCCCATGTCCAGCCGCCAGACCAGCGTACCGTCCAGCTTATAGCAGTCGATAAAGCACCGCCCGGTGTAGCCCTTGATCGACACATCGTGGGAGTTGTCAGGGTCCCATTTTACAAAATACTCGTACTCGCCGTCGTTGTCAATATCACCCACACTCATATCGTTGGCATGGTAGGCAAAGGGCTCCCCGGCCGGGGTCACGCCGTCCGCCGGCTTTTGCAGCGGAAGCTCATAGCAGCCCTTCTGCCACGGCTTTACGCCCCTGCAGGCGGGCCCTTCTACGCCGTTTACCAGCGGGGCCACGGCGTAGGTATCCCCGCTTGTGCCCTTCGCGTCAAGATAGTTTGTGCTGTCGGTCACGGTAGCCAGCCTGACCCCGTTTTTATAGAGCACAAAGTCGGTGCCGGTCAGGCCGGTGGCGTTGTGGCCGGTGACCTCGCTTTTAAAGAGCCGCCAGCTGATAAACACACCGGTGTTTGCCGTGACAGCCACCAGTCCGCGGGACAGCGCCTCCAGCTGCTGCTGCAGCACGCGGCCCACGGGGGTCTGCACGGGTGTGCTTTCCTCCAGCAGGGCCCCGTTTTCTGCCAGCGCCTGCACCTTGATGTAATAGGGGATATGCGTCGAGCGGCAGAAGGTGAAAAGGCTTTCCCCGCTCTCGCCTGCCGCTTTGAACCGCACGGTCTCACCGGGGCGGTCGCTCCACAAAATGCGGTAGCGGGCGGCCCCGGCTACCGGCTGCCAGCTAAGGGTGGTTTGGGCAGCCGTCTGGCTGCGCACAGAGATTTGCATGGACTTTCCCTCCATCATAAAAGAGCGCCGCAACATCCGCTGCGGCGCTCACATTCAATTAGGCTTTATCTGCTGCGTACAGGGCGTTGACTTCCTCAATGACCTGCGTGCCGCCGCGGGCATTCCACTGGTCGAAGGCAGCCTGCAGACCGGCCTCGTCGATCTGGCCGCAGATATACTGGGTGCGGGCATCGTCCAGAATCTGGACAAGGTCGCTGCCGCACTCGGCGTAGGTGTCGGACTGGGTCAGGTAGCCCAGCGCGGGGTTGAACACGGCATACTGCACGTTGTTGGCAATGCTTTCCTCGTAAGCCAGCTGATAGTCAGCCTTTTCAAGCTGGTAATCGGGGTTCTGCTCGGTCAGGTAGGGGACATAAGGCACGGCCTGATTCAGACCTGCGTGCGGGCAGTTGGTGGTGTCGTACTTGCCGTTGGGAACAATCTTGCCGTTTTCGTTGATGTCATAGCAGATGTCCTTCAGGCCGTAGTCGGCCAGCGCCATCATTTCGGGGTCGCACATCTTGTCAAGGAAGTGCAGGCAGGCCTTGACATCCTCCTCGGTCTTGGCACCGGACTTGGTGATGAGGTAGAAGCCGTTGTAGCCGGTGGTGGCAAGGGTGTGGCCGTTGATGGGGCCGACAGAGGTCATCGTTGCGATCTTGGAGGCATCGTTCACATCGGCAATGCCGTTATCCTCAAAGTATTTCCAAATGCGCTTGGTGCCGTCCATCGTGTCCACAAAGACACCGGTGACGCCCTTCTGGCTGTCGACCTGGAAGTTGGCAGTGTCTACGGTTGCCCAGTCAGGGCGGACCAGACCGTCGGCGTAGATTTTGCGCATCCAGTCAAGGGCCTCCTTATACTCAGCGGTCTGGTGTACGGGAACCAGCTTGCCGTCCTGCTCAACCCAGCCGTTGCCGCAGCCGAACCAGGTCTGGATAATATCCCACGGGCCGGTGTATTTGCACATTTCCAGACCGTAGGTGTCGTTGGCACCGTTGCCGTCCGGATCGTCATAGGTGAACTTATAGAGCATGTCATAGACATCCTCGACCGTCTTGGGGGCCTCGGTGATGCCCACGGCCTCGGCCCAGTCGGTGCGGTAGCCCAGACCGTTACGGCCGATGGCGCGGGAGCGGGGGATACCGATGATCTGGCCGTCCACGGTCAGGCCCTTCAGAACATCGGGGCTGATCTGGGACAGGTTGGGGTAGGCCTCGCTGTCCTGCAGGTACTCGGTCAGATCCCAGAAGGCGCCGCGCTTGGCAGCATCGGCTGCGTTGGCGTTCTGGTCCAGCGTCTTGGTTGCGGTCAGGATCATCGGCATGTTGTCCTTGTCCATCAGGGTCAGGCCGAACTTCTCGCTGTAGGTGTCGTTGGCCTCGGTGCGCCACTCGACATGGGTGCCGGTGTAGGCCTCGTACTTGGCGATGACCTCATCGGAATGTTCATTGCTCAGCACATGGCCGGTGAAGTCGGGGATCATAAAGCTGACGGTGGGGGTGCCGGAGGCAGCGCTGTCCGCAGAGGAAGCAGCGCTGGAAGCGGAGGTGCTGTCGGAGGCGGAGCCGCCGCAGCCTGCGAGCATGGCGGCGGACATCGCCAGCGCCATAGAGAGGGCAAGTGCCTTTTTCATTTTCGTTTTTCTCCTTTTTGTATAAAAGTGGTTGTATAGCTTGGTATCAGCCCTTGACCGAGCCGACCATGACACCTTGGGTAAAGAACTTCTGCACAAACGGATAGATGCAGAGGATTGGCAGGGTAGACAGCACCGTGGTGGCCATCTTGACAGCCTTGATGGGCGGCATACCGGCCGCGCCCCAGTCGAAGGTGGAATCCTCGGCTACCTGTGTGGTCAGGAACACCAGACGCCGCAGCACGATGGTGATGACCTCCATGTCGGAGTTGTTGATGTACAGCATCGCATTGAAGTAGCTGTTCCAGTGGCTGACCGCGTAGAACAGGCTGACCGAGGCCAGCACCGGCGCGGACAGCGGCAGGATGATGCGCACGAAGGTGATCAGATCGTTGGAGCCGTCAATGATGGCGGCCTCCTCCAGCTCCATGGGGATGCCCTGAAAGTAGTTCTTGATGATGATCATGTTGAAGGCGCTCATCGCCGTGGGCAGCCAGAGTGCCCAGTAGGTGTTGCCCAGATGCAGCACATTGACCACCATAATGTAGGCGGGAACCATGCCGCCGGTGAACAGCATCGTGACGATGACCATATTGATAAAGCCGTTGCGGCCCTTGAGGTAGGGGCGGGACAGCGGGTAGGCGATCGTGCAGGAGACGAACATATTGATCAGCGTGCCGATCACGGTGACGATCACCGAATTTTTCAGTCCGCGGAACACATCGCCCTGCTTGAGGATGTACTGGTAGGCGTTCAGCGATACATCCTGCGGGATCAGGAAGAAGGGACGCTCGGTCAGCTCGCGCTCGGTCGCAAAGGAGCCGGCCACCACATAGATGAAGGGCAGCACGCAGGCCAGCGCCACCAGCGCAATGATGACATACAAAAGAACCTGTACAGCCTGATCGCCGGGGGTGCGGGCTTCCAGCGTGCCGGTGGCGCGCACCTCGTCTTTCTTATGGGTAAAGGGCATTGTCATTGTAGCACAGCTCCCTTCTTTAGTACAGGCCGGACTCGCCGCACAGCTTGGCGATCTTGTTGGCGGTGACGACCATCAGCATACTGATGGTGGACTTGAACAGGCCGGTGGCGGTCGCCAGCGAGTACTGGCCGCCCGTGATGCCCTTGGTGTAGACATAGGTGTCAAACACATCGGAGGCTGCGCGGTTCATCGAGTTCTGCATCAGGAAGATCTGCTCGTAGCTGGTGTTCAGAAGCTGGCCGACCTTCATGATCAGCATCAGGACAATGGTGCCGCGGATGGCGGGCAGCGTGACATGCCACATCAGCTGCCAACGGCCTGCGCCGTCAATCTTGGCAGCCTCATACAGCTGCACATCCACGCTGGACAGCGCCGCCAGATAGATGATGGTGCCGTAGCCGGTCTCTTTCCAGATATTCTGGCCGACGATCAGCGCGGGAAAGAGCTTGGGGTCGCTGAGCAGGTCGGGCGCATTCGCGCCGAAGATCTGGGTCAGCACATGGTAGATGGCGCCGTCCGTGGTGGAGAACATCTGGAAAGTCAGCGCCGCCACAATGACGATGGAGACAAAGTGGGGGATGTAGACCAGCGTCTGCGCTGTGCGCTTGAACCATTTGCAGCGCAGCTCATTTAAAATCAGTGCCAGAATGATGGGGGCCGGGAAGGCGAAGAAAAGGTTGGCCAGCGAGATAGACAGCGTGTTGCGGAACAGCGTCCAGAAGTCCGGGCCGGTGAAGAGCTTTTTAAAGTACTTCAGCCCGACAAAGGGGCTGCCGAACACAGATTCCAGAATCGTGTCGCCGTTGAAAGGGCTGAAATCGGTAAATGCCATATACAGGCCCGTCATCGGCAGGTAATTGAAGATGATCATGTAGAGCAGCGCCGGCAGCATCATGATATATAACCAGTAGTGCTGCATGAACGCCTTGCGCCATGTGTTGTGGCCCAGCTGTTTCTGGGCGCGGGCATTGGCCTTGCTCTGCTTGACCGCAGCGGTTTGTGCCATAAGCGTTTCCTCCTTGCTTTGTGTTCTCATCAGCCGGCGGCCGCGGTGCTTTGGTCGGGATCGCGGGCCCTCGTCATCCGGCGGCGGCTGTTTCGTTGCTTCCATTGTATCCCCTGCTCTGCGGATTTGGCTACAATCAAAAGCACGCGAAAATTTTCATTATATTTCACGATGCAGCGCAATTATCAATGCAGATGACACACAAAACAATCCTTATATCTACCGGCACTATCGTTTGCTGTTTCGGGTTGAAATTGTGAATATTTTATACACGATGCCTATCTGTTTTGTGCATTTTGACAAAGAGCGTTTTTGAAGCTGCTGCAGCCTTACGGACTGCGGAGGCTTTACCGCACGGCCTTGCCCTGACTGCCCCGCTTTGCCGGCGGGGTTGGGTCACTCCGCCCCGCTGCCAACAAACAGGTCCTGTTTCCATATCTTGATATTTATCGCTGCGCCGTGCTTTCAAGACCTTCTACCCATCAAATGACACTTGTTTTTCGCCGCGGCAGCGCGTATGATAAAGATAAGATCGCGGGCCTGCAACTGTATACAGCACATCTGACAGGGAGAAAACGCTATGTCTACACTGCAAGGCGAAAGCTTTTATTTCCACCACGGCTGGCACTTTTTGCGGGCAGATGCCTTCCCCATGGCAAAAGCCGTTGACGCCCACCGGGACGCCGAGGGACACGCCTTTTACGAGGCCGACTACCGGGAAACCGGCTGGCAGCCAGTCACGCTGCCCCACACCTTCAATGATAAGGATCTGTTCCGTGACCGCATTCAGGACGGCGGCAGCGGCCAGCGGCGCACGGCGGCCTTCTACCGCAACCTGCTCACCATTCCGGCGCGGCACAAAAACCACAAGGTGCTGCTTGCGTTTGAGGGGCTGCGCCAGACCTGCTACCTCTATGTAAACGGCACGCTGGCCGGTTACTATGAGGCCGGCGTTGCGCCGTTCGGCTTTGACATCACCCCCTATGTGCGGTACGATGCGCCGAACCTCATCGCCATTGCGACCGACAACACCGCCACCCGCAATGCGCCGTTCTGCGTTGCCGAGACCCCCAACAAGCCCGATGCTGTCCCCGGCAGCTATCTCTTTCCGCAGGAGCAGGCCGTCCCCGCCGACCGCGTGGGCGTCCCCTTTTTCTGGAACTGCAATGACTTCAATCCCTCGGTCGGCGGCATCACCCGCCCCGTGCAGGTGTTTTTCAAGCCCGATGTCTATCTGACGCTGCCGCTCTACTCCAATTTGCAGACCAAGGGCCTCTATGTCTACGGCCGGAATTTTGATCTGGACAACGCCACAGCGGATATTCGGGTCGAGGCCGAGATCCGCAACGAGGGCAAGGTCCCCGTTTCCGCCCAGCTGCGCATCACGCTGCGCCGCCCGGACGGCAGCGTTGCCGCCATCTTTGACGGTGCCCCAGCCACCGCAGCACCCACAGGCCGCGCCGTACCGCCGCTGAGCATCACCCCAGCGGACGCCTATATCCCCGATGAGGCTGTGCCCGGACATTACTGCCCCGTGGAGGACGAAAGCCTGCCCGCGCCGACCGCCACGGATTCCATGGCGGTCACCGTGCTGCACGCCGGGGTCGACACCCTGCCGCTGCGCTTCTGGAGCATTGATGACCCCTACCTCTACACCGTGGAGGCCGAGCTGTTTGTAAACGGCGAAAAGGCCGACACCCAGCAGCTGACGACCGGCTTCCGCGCCGTAAGCTACGACAAGGACCGGGGCCTGCGCATCAACGGCGCGGTGCAGTGGCTGCGCGGCTACGCCCAGCGCGCCGCCAACGAGTGGGCGGCCATCGGCATTGCGCCCGAGTGGCTGCACGATGAGGACGCCGCCCTCATCCGCGAGAGCAACGCCAACCACATCCGCTTTATGCATGTAGCGGGCAGCCCCGCCGATGTCCGCGCGTTTGACCGCTGCGGCATCGTCTGCACTCAGCCTGCCGGTGATAAGGAGAAGGAGAGCTTCGGCCGCCAGTGGGACCAGCGCGTAGAGCTGATGCGCGATGTCATCATCGCCTTCCGCAACCACCCGTCCATTCTGTTCTGGGAGGCGGGCAACAACTCGATCTCCCGCGAGCACATGCGGGAGATGCGGCTGCTCAAGCAACGGCTGGACCCCCACGGCGGGCGTTTTATGGGCTGCCGCACCCTGAACACCGAGGAGGTCGTCAACGAGAGCGAGTATGTCGGCACGATGCTGAACCGCCACGCCGCCCGCTTTTTGTCGCAGCACGGCCCCGTCACCGAGACCGAGTACAGCCGCGAGGAGGCCCCCCGCCGCATCTGGGACGACTTCACCCCGCCGGATTTCGACTACCGCAACCGCTGGGTCGGTAAGGGCGGTAAAAAAGCTGTTGGGTACGACTTCTACGATCTGACCAGTGAAGATCTCGCGCTTGAAAACGCGCGCGGCTACGCCGAGTTTTTCAACGATCGGATGGGCGGTGCCTCCGGCAAGAACTACTACAGCGCCTGTGCGGCGCTCTGCTGGACAGACTCTGCCCAGCATGGCCGCCAGTCCTACAGCGAAAACGCCCGCATGAGCGGCCGCGTCGATCCCTGCCGGACCAAAAAGCAGAGCTTTGACTGCTTCCGCGTTATGCAGAGCGAGGCCCCCGCCGTCAAGATCATCGGCCACTGGAACTACCCCGCCCCCACCGCTGCCAACTATCGCTATGAAGAAAAGCGCTTTAACGGCACCTACTGGGAGGGCACCGGCGTCTGGCACACCCGCGACCCGCACCATAAGACGGTGTATGTGGTGGCAAGCTACCCTGTTGCCGCGGTCGAGCTGCTCGTCAACGGGCGCCGTGTCGGGCGGTGCGACAAGCCGCAGAATACCTTTGTGTTCGCCTTTCCCGGCGTGGATGTGACGCAGTCCGGCTGGGTCGAGGCCGTGGGCTACGGCTATGACGGCACGCCCGCCGCGTCTGACCGGCTGGAAACCGCCGACAGCCCCGCCGCCCTGCAGCTGACGCTGCACACCGCACCGGGCGGCCTTGCCGCTGACGGAGCCGACATCGCCTATGTCGATATTGCCGTGCAGGACAGCGCCGGGCGGGTCTGCCCGCTCTGCGATGCGCGGATCGACTTCACATTGGACGGCCCCGCGCAGTTTTTGGGCGGCTACAACAGCGGCCGCTTTGCGGGCTACGGCCACGACGACAGCGTCATCCACCAAAACCATGTCTATGCTGAGTGCGGCACCAACCGTGTATTTCTGCGCGCGGGCACAGCGCCCGGCACCATCCGCCTGACCGCCGTGATGGGCAGCCTCCGCAATGTCATCACGCTGCAGAGCAAGCCCGCCGACCTCTCACCGCTGACAGCCGCACCGCTGCCCTGCCGCCTGCCGGACTATGCCGCCTGTGCGCCGCAGCACCGCGATGCGTTCGTCCCCATCCCGCAGGCCGATGCAGCAAAATACCAGCCGGAGGACAAGTGCTACACCAAGATCCTCGTCAACGGGCAGGAGCCTGACACCCGCGGCGTGCGCAGCGTCAACGAGAACGGCCGCGTCTGGGGCGCGGTGCTCTGCATTTTGGAGCGGCTGCAGACGGTCATCCCCGATGCCTTCCGCTATGATTGGAACGCCGCCGGGGGCTGCCTGACGCTGCACAGCGGCGGGCACACCGTGACAGCGCAGGTCGGCGTCACCCACCTGCTGGTTGACGGCAAGGAAAACCTGATGGACGGCCAGCCCTATCTGACCGCCGAGGGCGCGCTGGTCATGGAGGTCAACGCCCTGATCCCCCACATCACCGGCACCCGCACCCAGTACGATGACAAGGTCAATGTACTGCGCATAGAAACCGAATAACAAGCAAAGACCGTGCCCGAACACATCGGACACGGTCTTTGCTGTAGGTGAGGGCAATTACCCTCACTTCTTCTCGTTCTGATAATCCTTGCGGTATTTGCCGGGGGTCATGCCGACCTTTTTGCTGAAAAACCGGATAAAATTCTGCACATTGGAATAGTTCAGCGTCTCGGCGATCTGCACGACCGTCATGTCGCTGGTCAGCAGCAGCTCCTTGGCCATCTCCAGCTTTTCATTGTTGGCCAGATCGCTGAAGCTGGTATCCTTCTCGGTGCGCAGCACCTTCCAGATATAACTCGGGTTATAGTTCAGCCGGTCGGCGCACTCGTTCAGCGTAATGTCGCCGCGCGTCTGCTTAATCAGCGCCAGCACATTCTTGACCAGCTCGCTTGAGCTGGTCTGGCGGAACTCGGTCAGCAGGTCCATAACAGGCACGGCCACCTCGTCCATCAGGAAATTCTGCATCTGGTCGGCGGTGTATATCCTGCTGATCGTCTCAAACAGGTTGGCCTGCCGGTCGGCCAGCACCTGGTTGACCGAAAGCCCGGCGTTTTCCGCCACGGCCAGCATGGCCGCCACCAGCCGCTGGATGTAAAACTGCCGCTCATAGCCGCGAATGTCCTTTTCCAGCATTTTGGCGGTAAAGCGCTCCAGCAGGTGGCGCACCTCCTTGGCCTTGCAGGCGGTTACAGCTGCCGTGATCTCATGCTCCAGCAGCGTATCATATCCGTTGCGGGCGCACTGCTCGTCGGGCGGCTGGTAGTACAGCATCTGCCCGCTTGCCTCGGGGGCATCGGCCTCCGGCAGGCGCAGGGCCTCCCATGCCTCCTGCGCGGCCAGCTGCATGTGGTGCAGCTTGTGGAAGGGGCGGCTGACGCCCGCGCGGCAGCTGACCCCCAGCGCAGTGCGGATGCTGCGCGCCGCCGCCGTATATACCACGCGGCAGGCCTCGTTCAGATCAGCCTCCTCGCCACCCACGACCAGCAGCAGGGTAAAGTTCAGCATTACGGGCTGGAACGCGCAGCGGCGCAGCAGCTCGGTGGGCATCGTCTGTATGGCGGTCAGCAGCATCGTCTCCCGCACCGGGCCGGAGGTGCCAGCCGGGGTATCCAGCGCCAGCGCAATCAGCCGATACGCGGGGCAGACTGCCAGCCCCAGCTCCTGCATCGTGTGGCCGGCGGCCTCATCGGTGACCTCACTGCGGATCAGATTTTCCACAAAGCTCTGCTGCAGGCGGCGGTTTTGCTGCTGCATCAGGCTTTGCATCGCCTGCTTGTCCCGGGCCACCTGCTTGACGCCGGCGGCCAGATAAGCAAACTCCTCCTCATCGCTGCCGGGCTGGCCGAACACACCGCTGGCCGCGTGCATCAGATCATCCACAGGGGCGTACAGCACACTGGTCGATCGGCGGCAGATCAGCAGCACCGCCACCAGTCCCCCGGCCAGCACAAAAGCGATCAGAATCACCATGCCGGCGGTAGCCGCCAGCGTGCGTTGCGGCAGCGCCGCATAGTAGGTCAGCCCGTTCACGCCCATCTTGCCGCTGTTCAGCCGCCAGCCGTCCTGCACACAGCCGCCCTCGGCGGGGGTGTCGGCGTCCAGCAGGGCGGTCAGCGCAGCAGAGGTGCTCAGCACGGTCTTGCCGGTGAAATCCCGCGCGGCAATGCTGTAGCCGCCGGTCTGCCAGCTCTCGGTCATCTCATACAGCGGCGAAAGATCCAGCTTGACGATCAGCACCGCATAGCTGCCCGTGCGGTAGGAGCTGCTGCGCAGCACGAGCAGCTCGCCGGTCAGATCCACCGTGTTCAGCGGTGTGTCCGCCAGCGCGGGGGTGGGCTGGTCGGTGCGGTTGACCCACATCATGGCGGCGTGCTGCTCCGCCCATTCGCTCAGCAGGTGGGCGACCTCATCCCGGTTGGCGGCATCAGCCAGCCGGTACATGCCGTTGTTGCTTAAAATCCACCCGCTGCGCAGGTTGATGTAGGTATACCCCTCGACATATTTATCCACCAGATTGCCGCCGCGCATGGCGGTTTGCATATCGCGCACAAGGGTGTACTCGCTGTACGGCGGCACAGTTTTTTGGCACAGGGTCTGGTAATTGTCCGCGCTGACGACCGCGCTGTAGTAGGCGCGCAGGTTGCTCAGCGCAATTTCCATCTGCGTCTCGACATTCTCCCGCGCCGAGGCCAGCAGGGCATCGCTGCGCGTGACGGTCTGCCGGTAGTACACTACGCTGGACAGCACGCCCAGCAGCAGCAGCGGGGCGGTGACAAGGGTCACGAGATAGACAAAAATACGGTTCTGATAAGCAGAGTATCTGCGCTTGACGCGCGTGCTGTTCTGTCTTGTCAGAGGCTGCCGCATACAAATTTTACTTCCTTTTTACTGAATTTGATTTTAACGATAGCACATTTTGCACCGCAGTGGCAAGTCCTTTTGCGGCAAATCTTGCTGTCAATGTTACTGATTTTGTCCATCTTTGTTTGTGGAACCTGCACAAAACGGTAAAAAAGCACGCCCTTCCAACGCCGCAAAGGGCGTGATTGTTTTTTACGCCGCACTGCCAAAATTGTTCGCCGCATCGTTTATATTCATCCAAAAATCAAAGGATAATGATTGTTGCAGCCGGCGCGGTTTCCTCGTACAATATAGATAAGAAAATCTGTCATACTGGGAGGTAGGGCTATGTCGGCTTACCGAAAATCCGCACAAGTTGATATGACCCACGGCTCAGTGCTGGGGCGCGCGGCGCTGTTTGCGCTGCCCATCTGCGCCGGCAATATTCTGCAGCTGCTGTACAGCACGGTGGACACGCTCGTCATCGGCAATTTCTGCGACACTACGGCGCTGGCATCGGTGGCGACCAGCTCCCAGCCGCTCGAAATTCTGCTCTGTGTCTTTGTGGGCATCGGCTCGGGCATCTCCATCCTCGTATCGCAGGCGGTCGGCCGCGCCGACCATGACCAGCTGCAAAAGCTCGTGCGCACCTCGGTCTGGCTGCTGTTTGCAGCATCGCTGCCGCTGACCGTCATCGGGTTCCTGCTGGGTCCGTGGATGCTGCGGCTGATGCAGGTCCCGGCGGACGCCATGCCGGGGGCGGTGCTGTATCTGCGCATCACGATGCTGGGTATTCTGGGCAACATGGGCTATAACTTCAACGCCGGCCTTTTGCGCGGCATAGGCAACAGCTCGTCCTCATTGCTGCTGCTGTTTATCAGCTGCGCCGCCAACATCGTACTGGATCTTGTGTTTACCGGCGCGCTCGGCCTTGGCATCGGCGGTGTGGCGGCAGCCACGGCGATTGCACTGTTTTTGTCGTGGATATGCAGCATTTTTTACATTCGCCGCCGCTACACAGAGCTTGCGCTGCCTGTTTTGCCCTGCGGCTTTGATGCCGGCACCCTGCGTCAGATCGTGCGCATCGGTCTGCCGCTGGGGCTGAACTCAGCGCTCTACTCCATCGGTCATGTCTTTTTACAGGCGCTGTACAACCTGCAGGGGTCGGTTTTTGTGGCAGGCTGCTCGGTGGCGGGCAAGGTCGGCGGGCTGGCCAACATCACGGTCACCTCGCTTTCGCAGGCGACCTCGGTGTTTGCGGGGCAAAACCTCGGCGCACAGAGCTACAGCCGTCTGCGCAGGGGCGGCTGGCTGCTCCCGGCGGCCTCGGGGCTGCTCTCCCTCGCAGGCGGGCTGCTGATGGCGGCCTGCTGCCGCCCGCTGCTGCTTTTTACGCAGGACGAGGCCGTGCTTGCCTTTGCCGTGCGCTATATCCGCGTTGTGCTGCCGTTCCAGTGGTGCTATGCAGCCTTCAATGCTATTATGAGCTTTGCCAACGGCATGGGCGAGATCCGCTATTCTACCATCGTCAACATCATTCTGCTGTGGGGTGTGCGTATCCCGGCATCCTACCTGCTGGCGTGGCTGGGCTACGGCGGCTACGCCATGGCGGGTGTTTCGCTCAGCTTTGTTGTCGGGCTGCTGGCGATGCTGTTCTACTATAAATCCCACGCATGGGCGGACATCTGCGCCCGCGCCGAAGCACAGGAGGCCGCATAATGAAGTTTCTTGCCCAACTGCAAAACCCGCCCAGAGAATTTACCGCCATCCCGTTTTGGTTTTTGAACGGCGATCTGACCGCTGAGGAGCTGCGCCGCCAGCTGGCGGACTTTGCCGCCCACGGCATTTACGGCGTGGTGCTGCACCCGCGCATGGGGCTTAGCCCCGACATCATCTATCTGGGTGAACGCTACTTTGCCCATATCCGCACGGCTGTCGAAGCCGCCGCCGCGCTGGATATGAAAATCGTTTTGTACGATGAGGGGATGTACCCCTCCGGCTCGGCGAGCGGGCTGGTCGTAAAGGATCACCCTGAGCTTGCCAGCGAGGGCATCACGCTGACCCAAACCGTTTTGCCGGGGGACGAGCTGCTGGCGCAGACGGAAAGCGGCGCACTGGTCGTGCGCAAAAGCGGCGGCACAATGCGCGGGCTGCACTGGGGCGAGGATGACGGCGAGAAAAACGCCCCCAAAACCGCGGATATTCTGAACCCTGCGGCCGTCAGCCGCTTTATTGAACTGACCCACGAAGCCTACTATCGGGAGCTGAAAGCGTATTTCGGAACGGTGATCATCGGCTTTTTTACCGATGAGCCGAGCATTTTGGGGCGCAATGTCAGCGGCATGCTCCCGTGGACGCACGGCTTTGCCGAGATCTTCCGCCGTGCGGGCGGCAACGCCGCCAACCTCGCCGCCCTGTTTGACGGCAGGGAAAACGACGATACAAGGCTGTATCACAAGCTGCTTTTGCAGCGCGAGGGCGAGGTCTACTACGACACACTCTCCCGCTGGTGTGAGGCGCACGGCATCGGCCTGATGGGGCACCCCCACCAGAGCGATGATATAGAAGTAGAAAAATACTTTGCCGTGCCGGGGCAGGATCTGGTGCTGCGCTGGCTCGCCCCCGAAAAGGACGGCTTGGCGGGCATCGACTCCACAATGGCCAAGTGCAGCGCCGACGCCGCCCGGCTGATGCACCGCCGCCGCAACTCGAACGAGTGCTTCGGCGCCTGCAACAAGGACGACAACCCGTGGCAGCTTTCGGGCGGGGACATCAAATGGTACACCGACTGGCTGGCAGTGCGCGGGGTCAACCTGTTTATCCCGCACGCCTTTTATTACAGCATCCGCGGCAAGCGCAAGGACGAGCGCCCGCCCGATGTCGGCCCCCACAGCATCTGGTGGGCGCATTACGATGCGTGGAGCACCTACTGGCGGCGGCTGTCCTGGCTGATGACCGACATCGACCTGCATGCACAGACTGCCGTGCTTTGCCGCAACCGCGACCTATGCCCTGACACCGTGCGCCCGCTGTTTGAGCGGCAGATCGGCTTTCAGTATATTCCCGAAAGCTATTTCCCTGCCTGCACGGTCGAGGACGGCGCGCTTTGGTTACACGGGCACCGCTACACCGCCGTATCGGGGGACAAGGCGCTGTTCCCGGACGCTGCGCATCCGGAGGTCTCGGCGCTCGAGCCGGACTGCCGCTGCGACCCGCCGCAGCCCATGCTGCGCTGCGCCTCTTTTAATAAGGAAGGGCGCACCTGCTGGCTGCTGGTCAACGAGGGCAACACCCCCATCAAGACCCGACTGACCCTGCCGGTGGATGCTCCGCTTTGCCGGTACGATCTGTGGAGCGGCCAGCCCTACGCCTGCCCGGCCGAGCGTACTGCCAAGGGGGCCTGCCTGCCGCTGGAGCTGCCCGCGCGCGGCAGCCTGCTGCTGTTCACCTGCACTGCGCGGGAAAGCGAGGCCCTCCCCCTGCCGCCTACCTATCTGTCGCTGGCCGCACCAGCCTTTGCCCTTGCGGACGAAGACGCGGCCCATCTCACCAAGACCTACCGCGCCACCCTGCAGATCACAGCAACGGAGCTGCAGACCGCCACGCCGCTGCTGACCCTGCCCGGGCAGGAGATGGCCGAGCTGACTGTCAACGGTCAGCCGGCGGGCGTCTCCTTCTGGCCGCCGCACAAATTCCCGCTGGCGGGGCTTTTGACCCCCGGCGAAAA
>OGJJ01001284.1_pt1 | contig 19432 bp, 19 predicted proteins | sample 1572081 | NCBI WGS metagenome assembly OGJJ01 (sample SAMEA2582122, study PRJEB24529) | metagenome | biome: Human gut stool | place: China | collected 2011
TAAAGCCTTTTTTAATTACTACTTCTGGTTTTACCCCAAAGAACATCGGTTTCCACAACACGATATCTGCGATTTTACCCACTTCTAACGAACCAATATGATCTGAGATACCGTGTGCAATCGCTGGATTGATGGTATATTTCGCAATGTAGCGTTTAATACGGAAGTTATCGTTTCCTTCATTACCTAATTCACCACGTTGCATTTTCATTTTATCTGCGGTTTGCCATGTACGAATAACGACTTCGCCAATACGTCCCATTGCTTGAGAGTCAGAACTCATAATCGAGAATACCCCCATATCATGCAAAATATCTTCCGCTGCAATGGTTTCAGGGCGAATACGGCTATCGGCAAATGCCACATCTTCTGGTACACGTTTATCTAAGTGATGGCAAACCATCAACATATCTAAATGTTCATCAATGGTGTTTTTCGTAAACGGACGAGTTGGGTTGGTTGAAGCGGGTAATACGTTTGGATACATCGCTGCTTTAATGATATCTGGCGCATGGCCGCCACCAGCACCTTCCGTGTGGAAAGTATGAATCACACGTCCATCAATCGCTTTCATGGTATCTTCTAAAAAGCCACTTTCATTTAAGGTATCAGTGTGAATAGCAACCTGAATATCCATTTCATCTGCCACTTTTAAGGCAGAATCAATTACTGCAGGCGTTGCGCCCCAGTCTTCGTGGATTTTTAAGCCTAATGCCCCCGCTTCAATTTGCTCACGTAGCGGATCTAAGGTTGAACAGTTTCCTTTACCGAAAAAGCCCACGTTGACTGGTAAAGCTTCTGCCGCTTGGAACATACGTTCCATATACCAAGCACCTGGCGTACAAGTCGTTGCGTGTGTACCATCAGCCGGGCCTGTTCCACCACCAATTAGCGTGGTAACGCCACTTTCAATCGCATGCTGTGCTTGTTGAGGGCAAATAAAGTGAATATGGGTATCGATACCGCCAGCGGTCGCAATTAAATGTGCACCATTATGCACTTCTGTGCTAGCACCAATAATCATATTTGGCGTGACATTATCCATGGTGTCAGGGTTGCCCGCTTGTCCAATACCGACAATACGCCCATCGCGAATACCAATATCGGCTTTGATAATGCCTAATTTGGCATCAATGATCATCACGTTGGTAATGACAAAATCCAATACATTTGGATTATCGCGAGTTGCAGTGCCACTTTGAGCCATGCCATCACGCACACTTTTACCGCCACCAAATTTACACTCATCACCTTTGGTTAATAAATCTTGTTCAATGGTTGCCCATAAATTGGTATCGCCTAAACGGACTTTATCGCCAACGCTTGGGCCATAAGTTGCAACATATTGTGCTCTTGAAATTGTTAATGCCATTCTGCCCTACCTTATAATTTGCCATCAATTTGATTATGGAAACCGTAAATGATTTGGTTACCACCAAAAGCCACTAACTCAACCGTTTTGGCTTCGCCCGGTTCGAAACGCACCGCATTACCAGAAGGCACATTCAAACGCATTCCGCGCGCTAAAGTGCGGTCAAATTTAAGGGCATTATTGGTTTCAAAAAAATGGTAGTGAGAGCCAACTTGAATTGGGCGGTCGCCTGAATTAGTTACTTCGATTTTTACGGTTTTTCTGCCGACATTGGCGAGAATATCGCCTTCGGCTAATTGATATTCGCCTGGGATCATAGTATTTAAATCCTTCTACTTTTATCTAATCGGATTATGCACAGTAACAAGTTTTGTACCATCTGGGAAAGTGGCTTCAATCTGCACTTCATGAACCATTTCTGACACACCTTCCATCACATCTTCAACGGTTAAAAGTGTTGAGCCATACTGCATCACTTCAGCCACCGTCATACCATCGCGCGCAGCTTCTTGCAAGTGGCTGGCAATGTAGGCGATGGATTCTGGATAGTTTAATTTTAGCCCGCGCGCTTTGCGTTTTGCCGCCAATTCGCCCGCAAGGAAAAGCATCAGCTTTTCTTGTTCTCTAGAGGTTAAGTGCATATCGTTTTCCTTCTATTGTGATTTGCAAAAAGTTGTAAAAATTATACCGCTTGTACGGTTGTTTGTGTTAAGGGTTAAGCCATTTCAACCATTTTTCTTTATTGATATCAACCTTTTCAACCTTCGATTTCATCCATAAAATCAGCCAACTGGCGAGGATAAAACCGATGGTGTAAGGTGCGATGCCAAGGACGGAAAAGCCGAATTGGATTAACACCGCAAGCAAAGTGCCAACTAAGATATAAAAAAAGTGGCACAACCGTTCGCCCGCAAAAGCACAGGCAACCAAAATTGGTGAAAAGCCGTATAAGCCGTTGGCAAGATTATTGTGTCCGACCGCCAATAAATGATGGGCAAATGCGGTTCCCAATACTGCGGCAGCCATACCGTACATAGCCGCCATGGGGGAGCTAATCGCGATTGCCACGAACAGCACCCCCCCCGTAATTACGCTTGAGCCGAAATTGACTTCTGCCCATGCGTAGAGTGGGCTTTGAATGGCATTAAAAGTATCAGTGTAATCGGATAGCTCAGGCGTAGTTTGTTCCAAACCAAAGAGTTGAAATTTGGCAGTGAGAAAACAAAGTAACCAGCAAGTTAGCACGAATGGGAAGGTGAACGCCACTTTTCGGCGTTGTAAAAAAGCACGCATTATCAACGTGGCGACAACGGAAGCCAGAATACCCCACAGCCACAACAGAGGCTCTCTGCATTCTCTTCTCCGAAGGTGAACATCACGCACATAAAGGCGAGTGAGCTATTAAAGCCGAATAACCCTTGTTGAATTTGTCTGATCGGGTATTTTAATGCACGTGCGGTCAGTGTGCCGACCAACGAGCCGAGAAAACACGCCACGCCGAGCGTCCAATGGCTAAAAAACATTGCGATCGTAATCACTAGCCCCGTTAATCCGTTTTCCTGCAGAAAGATCTGTCCAATACCTGTGAATGTTTCTTTAATGAGTGTTTGCATAACGTCCTCGTTTTTGTTGTTTTAAGAATTCTTCACATACTTTTTTCTTTCCTTCCATTTACAGAGGGAAGAAATTCTATCATAAACAAATCACCTCATCCGCCAACGCCCCACTAAACGCCAAATCGTGGCTAGCGATCAGCATAGGTAGCTCCAACGCTTGCAATAAAGCGGTCAGTTTTGCTTTGTTTTTTGCATCCAGCCCGTTGGTGGGTTCGTCTAACAGCAACATTTTCGGTTGCATAGCCAACACGCCCGCCAAGGCGGTAAAATTTTTCTCTCCGCCTGAAAGTAAGTTCACGGGGCGATCTTTCAAATGCACAATGCCCAAGCGTTCCAGTTGCACCAAGGCGATTTGATAGGCTTCCGCCTTGCTTTTGCCTTGATTGAGACAGCCGAATGCAACATCATCTAGCACCGTTGGTCCAAACAGTTGGTCGTCTGCTTGTTGAAAGCAGATCCCGACTGTGCCACGCAACGGTATAAAATCCGCTTCTTGGCGGCAGCTTTTACCAAACCAGTTGATCTCGCCCGAATGCAGCGGCACAAAGCCAAGCAAGGCTAGCAATAGCGTTGATTTGCCCGTGCCAATTTCACCTTGCAAAACGAATTTTTGCTGATCGGTAATTGCAAAAGTTAAGTCAGAAATCACCGCTTGTTGGTTACGGTGAAGAGTTAAGTGATTGACGTTGAGTACCATTTTTTTATTAAAGTTTAAATCCCCTTGCCTTCATCGCCATTTCCGCTTTTTCAGCTTTGAGCATTGAGTGAATCAGCAACAGAGCTACCCGCTGGGCATAGACCTTCATCGTAAACAGATTAAATTTTGGCTGAAACCCGCGGGCTTTCATTGCCATATCCATTTTTTGATTGAGTTCCGCCAGCAGAGAAATATAACGCACGCTTAAAATAAATAGATGAATGAGCTTTGCCGGTAGTGGCAGTTTAGCGATCGCTTGCACTAAAATAGTGTCAGTAACGTGGTGCAAAAAAAGCCAAACCGACAACACAATCAGGTTCATTCGAAGTGTAATCAGCGTAGCAAGTTCGATGCCGTGTACGTTCCACATTATGCCCTGCTCACCAATTTTCCAGCTTAAGGTTGCCCACAGCAGCACAGAAAACAAATTGAACTTCAGCCAGCGTTTCAGCAAATGTTTCGGCTGATGGCTATGCAAAAAGCTGACCGCAAACAGCACGCAAGCGGTTAAAATTGCCAGTAGTTTTACCGAAGTCAGGCTGCTAACAATGATGCCAAACAAGCAGGCGTAAACCAAGCGGTAATGAGGCTCTAACCATTTATTCACAACGCAACGCCTCGGGCATCATTTTAGCAAGCGTCAATAGCACACCCACGCTAATCAAACTATCGACCAAAAACACGGGCAAGTGAGAAACGATAAGTAGCCCAATGAGATCGGCATACTGCTTGCCACCGTCCATCGCCAGTACCAGAGAGGCAATAAGAGCTGAACCACCAACACCCAGCACACCTGCCAAAATACCTGCGGAAATTAACCGCTTGCGGGTAAGTTCTCTCAGTAGCGGACGGCTCAAATAATGCACTACCAACGCAGGCAACGCCATAATGCAGAGGTTCACACCTAACACGGAGAAACCGCCGAAGGAGAAAAGCAAAGCTTGCAACACCAAAGCAATCAAAAAGGCTGGAAACACTGCCCAACCGAGGAAAATACCTGCCACGCCATTTAAAATCAAATGCACGCTACCGATGCCTACGGGAATGTGAATGGTACTTGCCACAAAAAAAGTTGCGGCAAAGAGTGCCGTGAGGGACAAACGGTCGGATTGCAGCCGTTTTAAGCCAAGTGCAATGCCCATCACCGCTACGGCAGCCCCAACAATCAAGGTTTGACTGTGCAACACGCCTTCAGATAAATGCATTATTGCCCCTTCCTTGTTTTCAGCAGAGCAACCGTTCCGAAAATACCGAGAATATAACCAATGCCACCGAAAATATCTCGCCAGTAGATCTTATCTCGAAGCTGAGAGATCTCTTCTCGCAACAGTTGAATTTCTTGACTAGAAACCGCTTGAGCCTGCATTTTCGTTACTTGCGTTTCCGCCCGATGCCCTTCCATTCCCTCAATAATCACGTTGAATGTGCCCTCTTGATTAAACGGCAAATTGAACCGTCCTTCACGGTCGGTTTTACCATAAACCACAGGATCGGTTTCGCCCTGTTTCACCGCCTCCACATAAGTATCCACGGCAGGAGTCTGATCGGAATAATATGCCTTACCCGAAATCGCCAAGCCATCATATTGGGCAGTAATGTGCAACGCATGGGCAAAAGTATTAGCAGAAAAAAATAGAAAAATGACCGCTTGTAAGAGTTTGTTTATCATCGACTTTATAGAATTATGGTACATCAAAGGTCAGCATATATTCATAAGAACGATCTGAATAATCAGGATTGCCTGCCACTTTTTCCTCGAATTCCGCCCATACTTTATTAAAGCCTTGGGTTGGGGTAAATTGGGCTATTCCTTGTGCATTTGAAAGATTAAAGGGCTGATCTTCCCCTAATCCTACTTTAATGCCTTGAACAGGTTTACCTTGTTTTAAAACCAAAATATCGAGAACTTTACCTGCCTCAGGTTTAGAAAGTGGAACGAGCTCGTAGTCCATATGATGATATTTCATCGCATCATCATCCCATTTCACAATCGACTTACTTAATTTAATCGGGTTAATCGAAAACTCCGCATTAGGTACCTCTCGCTTCGTTTTCTCAACATACTTGCCACTAGGCAATTTAGACCAAATTCCATTGTTAAATAAGGTGTAATAAATTTTGGCTCCTTTATCACCAACAACTGCTTCCCCTTTATCACCTTGTTTCGCATTAAATTCAAACGTTGTGTCCTGAACTTGCCCTTGTTCGTCAATATATCTCACTCGTTTTAATTTTGCTTGAGGATAAAACTCGGTTTGTTCGTGTCCAAATTTGACAACATAATGTTGAATTCCGCCCGTATTTGATTCGGGTTCTAACCAGACATTGTGAGCTGAAACCACACCAGAGAAAAGTAAAGTTGCGATAAGCGTAGATGTCAATTTCATTGATAAAAATCCTCCTAGTGACAGAAATTGATGGGAATTATTACTTAGTTTTTTTAATTTTTAAAATTAGATATTTTAATCATTTTCAAATATCTATTTTTTTGCCAACACCACCAAATGGCGTTCACCAACTAACTCTGGCACTTGAAGTTTAATTACATCTACTTGTTTTACAGGTTGATTGATTTCAGCAACCTCTTCAGGCTGATACTGTCCTTTTAGGGCATAAAAACGACCGCTTGCGTTTGGTAGGTGGTAACACCAATTAACCATATCATTCAGGCTAGCAAATGCTCTGCTTAACACACCATCAAATTGCTTCTCTTGATACTCTTCGACACGACTTAGCACGGACGTTACGTTAGTCAATTTCAACTCTCGCACCGCATTTTTGATAAAAGTAATACGTTTGCCTAGGCTATCCAGCAGTGTAAATTGTTTATCAGGATTGATGATTGCCAGCGGAATCCCTGGCAAGCCAGGGCCTGTACCAACATCAATAAATTGGTTACCTTCAAGATGCTGGCTGACTACAAGGCTGTCCATAATATGCTTGACTAACATCTCTTCAGGATCACGCACAGAGGTAAGGTTATACGCTTTATTCCATTTGTCTAAAAGTTTAACAAAATCAACTAATTGCTGTTTTTGTTGTTCACTAATTTCAATCTTCGCTTGGCTCAGCAAGCGGTCTAATTTTTGGTTCATTTTACTATTTCCTACGTTTTATCTCTATTTTACGATGAAAAATAATACCGAATAATTTTATTTATATTACACAAAATGCCTTTTATTTGGGCATCCTAACGTTTAGGATGTTATTTATGCTGGCTATATTTCATTTTTTATATAGGAACTTTATTTCATTAACATGTTCTAATTATGTGCCCATAAATTATGGGTAATTAATAAAGAGGATTTTATAATGAAATTTGTTAAATTTTTACCAGCTCTTGCTACCGTTATTATCGCATTACCTACCTATGCAAAAGCAGCTCCAACAGTAACAGATAAAACAGTTGTTTATTCTTGCAATAAGAAAACTGTCACTGCAGTATATCAATTCGAAAACCAAGAACCTACTGGTGCAATGGTTAGTATCGGTAACAAAATTATCGCAAAAAATTTCACTCGTGATAAATCACAATCAGATTTTACGAGCTTTACTTCAGGTAAGTATGTGTGGAATGTGGATGGTGGTTTAACTTTAGATACGTTTGATTCTGTTTTTCCAGTTAATCTATTTCAGAAAGGTAAAAATAGCGACCAAATCATCATAAAAAACTGCGATATCAATGCTAAAGCAACCAAAAAAGCAAATCTATAATTTTGATTAGATTAGCCTTTATCTTAGCCCTACTTATTCGTAGGGCTTTTTATTACAAGGCTTAGACTTTATCAAACCTTACTTCTCACTTACAGTTCGCCACGTTTAAGCATTCCTTGTTTTTTCAAGTTCACTAGCAAGATTGAAATAGCAGCTGGGGTAATGCCTGAAATGCGACTTGCTTGACCAATCGTCACAGGGCGATGTTGCATCAATTTCGCTCGTACTTCGTTCGATAAACTTTCTACTTTGTCGTAATCAAATTCTGCAGGGATCGCAGTATTTTCGTGGCGTTTATGGCGCTCGATCTCTTGATATTGATGTTCAATATAGCCTTGATATTTGATCGAAATTTCAACTTGTTCTGCTGCCTCTTTATCTTTAATAGCAGGTGCAAATGGGGCGATTTGAGTCAAACGCTCATAGCTCATTTCTGGACGACGAATTAAATCTTCGCCGCTTGCTTCACGCGTTAATGGGCTGTTAAGCATCGCATTTAACTCATCTAAATTCGCCATTTGCACGTGTGCCCACGTCTGTTTGAGACGGCTACGCTCTTTCTCAATGTTTTCCATTTTTTCATTGAAACGAGCCCAACGAGCATCATCAATCAAGCCTAAATCATGTGCTATTGGCGTTAAACGCATATCGGCATTATCTTCACGCAATAATAAACGATATTCAGCACGAGAGGTAAACACACGGTATGGCTCTTTGGTGCCAAGCGTGCAGAGATCATCCACCAATACGCCAGTGTAAGCTAAATCACGGGTTGGATACCATGCTTCCTTGCCTTGCACTTGAAGTGCAGCGTTAATACCAGCTAATAAACCTTGTGCGGCGGCTTCTTCGTAACCAGTGGTGCCGTTGATTTGCCCTGCAAAGAATAAGCCTTCCACTGCTTTGGTTTCAAGCGTTGGTTTAAGATCGCGAGGGTCAAAATAATCGTATTCAATCGCATAACCTGGTTTAATGATCCGCACATCCTCTAAGCCTTTCATTGAGTGCACGATCCCCATTTGTACGTCGAATGGTAAGCTGGTTGAGATCCCATTAGGGTAAACTTCAATCGTACTTAAACCTTCAGGTTCAAGGTAGATTTGGTGACTATTACGATCGCTAAAGCGCATCACTTTATCTTCAATCGATGGACAATAGCGAGGACCAACGCCTTCAATAATCCCCGTATACATCGGGCTACGATCCAAACTGTTACGGATTAAATCGTGCGTTTGTTCATTGGTATGCGTGATATAACAAGGAATTTGGCGAGGGTGTAAATCAACGCTTCCCATAAACGACATGACAGGCAATTGTGCATCACCATGCTGTTTTGCTAAGACATCAAAATTGATGGTGCGAGCATCTAAACGCGGTGGCGTTCCTGTTTTTAAGCGATCAACACGTAAGTTTAGATCGCGTAAACGCTGTGCTAAGGTAGTTGCAGCAGGATCGCCAGCTCGACCGCCTTCGTAGTTATCCAAACCGATGTGGATCTTACCCGCTAAGAAAGTGCCTGCGGTTAAAATGACACTACGAGCCTTGAAAGTTAAGCCCATTTTGGTTACTGCACCGCAAGCACGATTATTTTCGATTAAAATATCAATGACTTCTTGTTGGAAAATATCTAAATTTGGCTGATTTTCAAGTGTGGTTCGAATGGCTTGGCGGTAAAGTACACGGTCTGCTTGTGCACGGGTTGCACGCACCGCAGGACCTTTTGAGCTATTTAAGGTGCGGAATTGGATCCCGGCTTTATCGGTTGCCAATGCCATAATTCCGCCCATGGCATCGATCTCTTTGACCAAATGCCCTTTACCAATCCCACCAATCGCAGGGTTACACGACATCTGCCCTAAGGTATCTACATTATGCGTTAAAAGTAAGGTTTTTAGCCCCATCCGAGCGGGAGCAAGGGCAGCTTCGGTACCCGCATGACCGCCACCAACCACGATCACATCATAAATTTCATTGTAAATCATATCTAACCTATTTTTATCTGTATTAAGGATGATCATTTTACCTTAAAATCAAATGATCAGGAAAAGCATTTTTCGATCACAACATTGAGCAGAGTACGATCACGGCTATGATCTTTTGAACGCTAATATTATAAAAGATCTTTATATAAAGAGATCTTTACTATTATAATTATTAGCAGAACTCATTTTTGCGGATAAACCTATTTTTTCACGTTAGATCAATAAGTTAAAGACGATCAAAACCTTTTAAGATCGCCTTTTTAAGGAAAGAATATGTTGTGGGTAATTATAGTAGTTATCCACAAGAAAAATTTCATTAAAAGTTACTTAAACAAAATTCTCATCTTATTCTGGATTTAATCACAAAGTTATCCACAATAGGATTGTCACGCTTTTAATGTTTATTTGATGATTTTTTATCTTATTACGCATCATCATATTTAGATAACGAGTTAATTTATGATAAATCCAACTATTCTTTGTCCTTGTCAATCGGGGAAATCTTATACTGATTGTTGTCAGCCTTTTCATTTACATCAAATGATTCCTGATTCCGCTGAAAAACTGATGCGTTCCCGTTATACGGCTTACACGCAGGTCAATATTCCTTATATTGTGGAAACCACTGTGCCAGCCCAACAACCTCTGTTGGATCAACAAGCGATGCAGTTGTGGGGAGATGAGACCGATTGGGCTGGGCTGAAAATTATTTCTCATCAACCATTTGTATCGAAAATACATAGTTGGGTTGAGTTTAAAGCCTTCTTTAATATTGAAAATGGCATTGATGCACATCACGAGCGTTCGCTTTTTGTCTTGATTGGTGGACGTTGGTATTTTGTTGATCCTACTGTGCCTTTACCTAGCCAAAAGCAGCCGTGTGTATGCGGTTCGGGTAAGAAATTTAAGCATTGTTGTGGGGCTTGGCTATAACTTATTCCTTTTAGTTATTTGCAAGGGGTCTATTTTGCCCGTAAATTTGTACGAAATTTATTTTGTTAAATAAAAGGATTTCATTATGTTAAAAAAATTATCTGTTATCGCATTAACCACCTTAGCATTAGCCACTTCGACTGTCGCATCTGCAAAAGATAGCTTATTAGATCGTATTAACCAAAAAGGCACGATTACCGTGGGTACAGAAGGGACTTACGCTCCTTTTACCTACCACGATGAAAGCGGCAAATTAACAGGCTACGATGTGGAAGTGACCCGTGCAGTCGCTGAAAAATTAGGTGTAAAAGTAGAATTTAAAGAGACAAATTGGGATTCAATGCTAGCAGGTTTAAAAGCAGGTCGTTTTGACTTAGTGGCAAACCAAGTGGCATTAACTACCCCAGAACGTCAAGCAATTTTTGATAAATCTGAGGCTTATAACTGGTCTGGTGCTGTTTTAGTTGCACCGAAAACAGAAACACGTATTCAAAAAATTGAAGATGTAAAAGGTTTACGTGCAGCACAATCCCTTACTTCAAATTATGGCGAATTAGCACGTAAATATGAAGCAGTACTTGTCCCAGTAGATGGTTTAGCACAAAGTATCAAAGTGATTGAAACCAAACGTGCTGATTTCACTTTTAACGATTCATTGGCTATCTTAGATTACATCAAGAAAAACCCAAAATCAGATTTAAAAATTTTCTGGGAATCGGATGATAAAGTCGGGGCAGGTTTAGTAGTTGATAAAGGAAATGACGAGGCGTTAAGCAAAATTAGCAAAGCAATTGTTGAACTTCGTAATGAAGGCAAATTAAAAGCCTTAGGTGAACAGTTCTTCGGGCGTGATGTGAGCGTTAAATAATTTGACTCAACATAGATAAATAAGCGGTCTGAATCTGCAAAACTTTTGCAAAATCAGACCGCTTGTTTTTTTGTATATGTTTAAAAAACGGGAAAATTTCAACATATTTTTCGGATATGTTTATCTGATAAACATATCCATTTTTGTTTTAAATATCCAATTTCGGCAATGCTCTCACAATTCGCATCGTTTCTAAACTCACCGTCACCACGCGTAAGAATAATTCCATTGGATAGCGAGGATTGTTCATCGTTTCAATTGCCCAGTCGTTGGCATCATTAATGATTCCACTTGCTTTATCAGTTTTTACTGATTGGCGTTCCATCACCCATTCCAGCGCGGGCTTGCCGTTGACTACATAATCATAGGCTTCTTCGGGTATGTTGGCGAGGGTAAATTGGCTGTTGTAAATAATCGTAGTTTTGTCATCGACTTTTTTGCCTGTTTCTTCATCGGTTTTCTTGCCGAATTTCATTTTTTCCACATAGAAATCTTCGCCCACGCCGCCGCTGATTTGGTCACCCAGTAATTTTAATCCACCTTTAAATAGCACGTCTTGATACATCGGCACGCTTTCGTAATTTAAGTGTAATTCCGCCAACTCTCGTCCTGCTTTAGAAAATGCCCAAAAATCTACCGTACTTTTCACACACGGAATGCGTGGCAACTGTTTGCTTAGGTTATCGGCATATTTTTCACGATACTCTTCGCTGTACAACAACCCGTAGATATAGTAGAAGATATCTTCTTTACTGAAATCCTCGTTTGGATAAGCTGTTTTAAAATGCGCTAAGGCTTTATCGGTAATGGCTTCACGGCGTTGATAGCCATCATAAGCGGTCGAGTTTTCGCTTGGATTTGAAAAAAGATCATCGGAATTAACTGCTTGCGTTTCCTCTTGTTCGTAGAGATAGAGTGGGAAGCATTGTCCTTTCTCGATCAATTCTAAATCAGGGGTAATATCAGTCATTAAAATTGAGAATTCTTTTCGTGCACCAACACCACTTAAATAAATAGTTTTATTTTCTATTCCATTTAATGGATAAATTTTTGGCATCTGATAAATCGCGTCGTTTAAATCTCTATTAATATACCCAAAATATTTTGTAAATGGTCTATATAGTGATTTTCTAATTGATTTTTCACTATATTCTAGTTTTATACCTTTAGGTACACGATTTTTTAAGTCACTATAATTCCAACTGATTTTTGTTGGATCTAAATCAACAATATCATTTACATCATTATTTTCTGATTTTTTTGCTAAATATATATCCACTTGTTGATTATAGAAATCAATCATTTCAGACATATTTTTATTCACATTTTTATATGAAGCGTTATAACACCAAGCATCTCGATTTGTTTTTACGCCAGAAGAATAATTCTCAAAAATAACCACTGCACTTTTATCTTTTTTATCGCCCATTGATAAATAAGTATCAAAATTTGGATCGCGTTGATTTATCCAATCGTTAAATTGGTCAGGAATAATTTTTATCCAACTATCTAAAGCACTAATACCATTTATGCTTTTTAGATGTTGAAGTTTTCCTATTTTTTCTGTTCGTTTTAGGTAGTCTCCGATGTTATAAAAATAAATATCTCCGTTTTTAGTTGAATTTGGGTTTTTAACTAGAATGGTGATCGCAACACCTGTCATAATATCAAAGACATTTTGACCTTCTTTTCTCACACGATCGCCTGATTTTCCACGTATAGCTCCTTTTAAATCAATGATGTAAATTGAACTAAATTCTTCTTGTAAGCATTTTCTAATACCACTCATTGCTATTTTTTCTAAGAAACCGCTATTAGTAATAAAACCAATAACACCTTTATCTTTGATGCGATCAGAAGCCCAGCGAATAGCACGAATATAACTATCATATAGCGCATTTTTGTTGGTGGAATTGCTATATTCTATATAGGTTAGCCTGATCTGTTCATCTAAATTAGGGTAAGCCACATTAGCATTATTATCATTTCCTGATGTTTGTCCCACAGAATAAGGCGGATTCCCAATAATCACCTGAATATCCAACGCTTTTTGACGTTTTCGGCGGTCGCTATTCACTTGCAGAATTTCATCCACCAAATCTTCTTTTTCATACATTTGGAAGGTGTCGGTTAAGCAAATGCCTTCAAATGGCTGGTAATCAGTAGAATTCTCTTGCGTGTTTGCAGAATGTTCTGAAAGCAAGGCGTGATAGACCGATTCTATGTTAATTGCCGCGATGTAATAAGCGAGCAGCACGATTTCATTGGCGTGAATCTCGCGATACTTCAGCGGCAATTTTTTAGGCGGGATAATGCCACTTTGGAGCAAGAGGGTAATAAATGTCCCTGTCCCCGTGAATGGATCGATGATCTGAACACCTTTATCGGCAAGGCTGGCATTAAATTCGTTATTCAACACATCTTCTACTGAGCGGATAATAAAATCCACCACTTCAACAGGCGTGTAAACAATACCTAAGCGTTCCGCCATTTTCGGGAAGGCTTTGTTGAAGAAGCTATCATAAAGCTCTTTAATGATTTTTTGTTTCCCTTCTGGCGATTGAATGTTTTTCACTCTAAATTGGATACTTTCGTAGAAATCATTGAGTTGTTTGGTTTCAGTTGCTAGATTTTTTTGCTCAAAAATATTCACCACTTTTTGCATCGCCTGCGACATCGGGTTGTGTTGGGTAAAGTTATCATTAGCGAATAGCGCATCAAATACCGGCTTGGTGATTAAATGTTGTGCTAACATTTCCACCGCTTCGCTTTCAGTTATGGCATTATTTAAATCATCGCGTAATTCATTTAAAAACGCATTAAAAACTGACCGCTCTTGCGTGTTTTGTGGGTTAGCTAAAATGGTATTAATGCGTTCGATATGCGTATTCGCAATTTTTGCCACATCATTTGCCCAATCTTCCCAATGAGTACGATTGCCGCATTTTTTCACAATTTTAGCGGTTAATGCTCGTTCAATTTCGCCAATTTCAAATTCTATTTCAAGCTGTGTTTCACCATTAAAGGAACTGTTGTCACGGTTACCAATGGTTTTTTCACCTTTACCTGATGGTTTCTTTGTTTTCGTTGGCTTTTGTTTTTGCTTCGCTAAAACTTGGCTAACAACAGAAATGACTTCAATTTTATCTTTTGCGGCGCCGTCAAATTCCATTTTGTTAATCATCGCATCAAAACGGTCATCGTGGGCGCGTAGGGCGTTGAGCACTTGCCAAACGACTTTATAGTTTTCATTTTTCTCAAGAGCCTTATCAGGTTCTATACCAGCAGGAATGACGACAGGTAAAATGACATAACCACGTTTTTTACCAGGAGCATTACGCATTACACGTCCGACAGATTGCACCACATCAACTTGTGAGCTTCTCGGTGTTAGGAATAAAACGGCATCTAGAGCTGGCACGTCCACACCTTCTGATAAACAACGAACATTCGAAAGAATACGGCAAGTGTTGTCTTGCTGTTCTGCTTTTAACCATTCAATTTTGGCTGATTTTTCACTGGCATTCATTCCGCCATCTACGTGTTCCGCTTCGCACTTAAGCAACAATGAATTATCAGGTCTGAAATCAGGATTTTGTTCTTCTAATGCTGCAATTTCTTGTTTCTGGTAAGCATCAACCACATTACTAAAAATCTCAGCAATATTTTTGGAGCTAACTTTGTGAGTTTTTCCTTTATATTCTTTTTCAATTACTTGGCAAAAAGCAACCGCTCTTTTCATTGGTTCTTCATCGCCTAATTCGTCCATAATGCCGTATTTAGACAAAGCTTTCCAACAGCCGACAATTTTTGCCGCATCATCGACTTGAATTTCTGTGCCTTCAAAGAGTTTTTCTAAGCGTTGGTGAATATGGCTTTCTTCCACTGCTAAAACGAGCACTTTGTAATCAACTAATAGATTTTGTTTAACTGCACTTGAAAAGCTGATGGTGTAAAGGTCTTGCCCGAATTTAGTTTCATCGTCCATTGAGTAAACGGTGACACCTTCGGTTTTCTTGGCGTCTTCGGTATAAATACGCGGTGTTGCCGTCATATAAAGGCGTTTTTGGGCTTTAATGTAATCGTTGTTATGTACGCGAACGAATGCAGATTCTTCTTTATCGTCAAAACTCGCCCCTGTTGTTCGGTGAGCTTCATCACAGATAATGAGATCAAATTCGCCTAAGCCTTGTTGCTGAGCCTGGTGAATTACATCAATGGAATGATAAGTAGAAAATACGACCGTCATGGCTAAGTCACGGCTTTGTGCATTCAATGCTTTTATTAGTGATTTTGCGTTCGTCGTGGCAGGATATTGCAATTCATGATTAAGCTGTTGTACACGATCATCTTCATTTTTTGCTTTCCCTTGCTTCCCTACATCGCTATCGGAACAAACAGCAAAGCAATGTAATGGATATTCAGATTCTTGTGTCCATTCAGTTAAACTTTGAGAAAGCAAGGCAAGACTTGGCACTAAGAACAGCACTTTTTTGCCATTACCTGCGATATTTTCGGCAATTTTTAAGGAAGTAAAGGTTTTCCCTGTGCCACACGCCATAATTAACTTGCCGCGATCAGCATTCTTTAAACCTAATCTCACTTGTGATAAGGCAGATTTTTGGTGTTCGCGTAGAGATTTTTTCGGTTTTAGTGGAAGTTCTTTTTGGAAAGCAAAATTTTCCCAGTCAATCGCACTGTGTTCTAAGTCAGAGCGATTTATGACCGTAACAGGTGGATTTTGGTTAGAGAGTGAAGCATAAGCGTTTTCTGTCCAATGGTCGGTGGTGGCAACAATAATCCGATGTTGGAAATAGCTTTTGCCTGATGCAGTAAAGAAACTATCAATATCAGTTTTGCTGATGCGGTGATCTTGTGAATAATTTTTACATTGAATTGCGTGGTTTTCGCCATCGTGAGTAACCGCAACAAGGTCAATACCAGTATCATTAGAAGGGAGGTTGGGGTAGTATTGTTCAATCCAATCTTTAAAAGTAAGAACTTCTTTATAGTAAACGCTGTAAAAAGGTTCATTTTGTAAATACAGCTGAATTAAATCCTCAAAATAGGTACCTTTTTCACGCTCGGAAAGGGAATGTTGTTGAAAGTCAGCTAGAAGTAGGGATAATCCTTGCTGTGCTGTGCTGTGCTGTGCTGTGCTGTGCTGTGCTGTGCTGTGCCATAAAAGTCTCGATTTGAAAAGTAAAAAATGAATAATTTTATCTTTAAATCTCAAACTCGTAAATTTTTATATGGCTGTTTTACTTGCTCTATCGCTTTATTTGCTAATCTCCCCTTGCAACCCAGCCAATTTTCCTTACAATCGGGAAAAACAAATTTTTAAGGATTTTCTGTGTTAGAAACTTTATTACTTCAAATCCCGTTTATGGATGAAGGCCGTGTGAAGCTGGTTATTGATGCTTTTTGGCCGATGGTGGAAGCGGCTGTGTTGGTCTCTATTCCGCTGGCGATTGCTTCTTTTATTATTGGGATGATTTTAGCAGTGGGTGTGGCGTTAATTCGTGTAACGCCTGTAAATGGTGTGTTGCATCGTATAGCTCTGGCAATTGTGAAAGTGTACATCTCGATTATTCGAGGTACGCCAATGTTGGTGCAAATCTCGGTGGTGTTTTACGGTTTGCCTGCGATTGGGGTATTTATTGACCCGATTCCCGCAGCGATTATCGGTTTTTCATTAAACATCGGGGCGTATGCGTCGGAAACGGTGCGTGCGGCGATTTCTTCTGTGCCGAAAGGGCAGTGGGAGGCTGGTTATACGATTGGGATGACCTATATGCAAACCTTCCGCCGTATAATTGCTCCGCAAGCGGTTCGCGTGGCAGTTCCACCGTTGAGTAATACTTTTATCGGCTTATTTAAAGATACTTCGCTGGCTTCGGTGGTGACGGTAACGGAGATGTTCCGCGTGGCTCAACAAATGGCGAATATGTCGTATGATTTCTTGCCTGTTTATATTGAAGCGGGCGTGATTTATTGGTGCTTCTGTTGGGTGCTGTTCCTCATTCAAGCAAAATTAGAAACCCGTTTTAATCGTTTTGTTGCAAAATAAGGAAAAATGATGATCGAGATTAAAAATATCCATAAAACATTTGGCAACAATACGATTTTGCGTGGTATTGACCTGAATATTCAAAAAGGGCAAGTAGTCGTGATTTTAGGGCCTTCAGGTTCGGGCAAGACGACGTTTTTGCGTTGTCTGAATGCACTAGAAATGCCGGAGCAAGGTACAATTAAATTCGAAAATGAGCAACCGCTAGCGGTTGATTTCGGGGATAATCCTACAAAAAAAGCCATTTTAGCATTACGACGTAAATCGGGTATGGTCTTCCAAAATTACAATCTTTTTCCGCATAAAACAGCGGTAGAAAATGTGATGGAAGGTCCTGTATTTGTGCAAGGAAAGTCAGTTGCACAAGCTAAACAAGAAGCAATGGCGTTGTTGGCGAAAGTCGGGTTAGCGGATAAAGCAGAGCTCTACCCTTACCAACTTTCAGGCGGGCAGCAACAACGTGTTGGGATTGCCCGTGCGTTGGCAATTCAGCCCGAACTGATGCTATTTGATGAGCCTACTTCGGCACTTGACCCCGAACTTGTACAAGATGTGTTGAACACAATGAAAGAGCTGGCAAATGAAGGCTGGACGATGGTGGTGGTCACGCATGAGATCAAGTTCGCCTTAGACGTTGCTGATGTGGTTGTGGTGATGGATGGCGGGGAGATTGTGGAACAGGGGTCGCCGAAAGCGTTATTTGAAAATCCGCAACACGAACGCACTAAACGGTTCTTGCATCAAATTCGGGATCATTAATCTTTTAGATTAGTCTTTTGCGTTAGATCATAGAATTTTTAATCTGCGTTTGACCCTCTAACTAATTAGTATTAAAGTTATATCCACTTTTTTAAAAAGGGATATGTTATGAAAAACGAAAAACCAATTGAATGCACAGGTTGCAACACTTTTGATGTCGGTTCTATTTTAGATAATAGCGAAGTGACGGCTCAAGTTGAGCGTGTTTATGGCTCTGAAGCGGAAGCTCAAGAAGCATTAGCACGTTTAAATGCAAAAGCAAAAGAGGTTGATGAAGGCTATCAAGTAGAAAGTCAAATCAATGCGGTAGAAGGTGGTTTCAAACTTGATGCGAACTTTACCTTTAGCTGTCAAGCTGAAGTGGTCATTTTCCAATTAGGCACGCGTGCAATTTAATTTTTAGATAAAGCGAGAATATATTTCTCGCTTTTTCATCTTTTATTTTTCTGTTTCAAATAAGTTAATCTTTTACAAAAAATCAAAAAAAGTAATCACTTGTAATTCTTTTAAAACATAAAAAAATTAAAAAAGGAACTTTTTAACTAAATTTTAACAAAACGCAATTTTCTTCCCCTTTTTTAGTATGATTTTTGTTGAAACTCAACAATGGTAGCGTATAATTCGGTAGATTTTTCTGAATGAACAAACAAAATAAAAAGGAACGCCAATGTCGGCTGTGATCAATCGAGCCAAACAGCGTTATATCAAAGCGATAAAATGGGAAGCTACAATTATTTTTTTTAGTTTCTTTGCCGTGATTGCTGTGCAATCCGAGCTTAATTTTTCGTTTTTAGCGGGGGCAATTTCAAGTTTTTTACCGCATTGCGTGTTTGTTTACTGGATTTTCTTTAAATCAGCAAAATTTCAACAAAAAATGACCGCTTTCTACTGGGGCGAGGGAATGAAATGGTTGATGACGATTGTGTTAATCATTCTGAGTTTTATATTACTTCCTGTGTTAAAAGTGCTGTTTTTCTTTGCTGGTTATTTTGTGGCATTACTGTTAAATATCGTGTTACCCGTAGTGCTCGAACGGCATACAACCTAGTTTTTATATTTTTATCAAGGATAAATTATGGCTGGAAATACCGCTGAATATATTGGTCACCACCTTACGTTTGCAACCACAGGTGAAGGCTTTTGGAATGTGCATTTAGATACGTTATTTTTCTCTATCGTATCCGCTCTGATTTTCTTATTTGTATTTCGCAAAGTGGCAAAAAGTGCAACGACTGGCGTGCCAAGTAAGTTGCAATGTTTTGTGGAAATGGTGGTCGAATGGGTGGATGGTTTAGTAAAAGATAACCTTCACGCATCACACCATATTCGTCATAAAGTGGCTGCATTAGCATTAACTATTTTCTGTTGGGTTTTTGTGATGAATGCCATCGACTTAGTTCCTGTTGATTTTCTTCCTCAAT
>OGJJ01001285.1_pt1 | contig 19411 bp, 19 predicted proteins | sample 1572081 | NCBI WGS metagenome assembly OGJJ01 (sample SAMEA2582122, study PRJEB24529) | metagenome | biome: Human gut stool | place: China | collected 2011
TTTCTGCAATCTGCGTTGCGAAATCAGCAGTCACAGTTTTGGGCTTATTCTTGCTTCCTTTTGTTCTGGCCATAAGATATAGAACCTCTATTCTTCAAAAAAGTAATTATAGTATACCATTCAAATAAACGAAGCTCAACATTTAACTTAGTTCAATCATGTCTCCCAGTTTCCTGTCCCACTCTTTTGGTACAAACGGCATAAGCCCTCCACATGGAAATAGTGTCAACTCAGAAAAATAAACTTCTCCACTAATTTCGTATAAGTCAACTCTCAAAAAAGGTTGCTCTTCAGATAATTTTTTTGCCACGCTTACCATTTTATCGAATTTTATTGGCTTGGAGGGAAGTGCTTCAAATTCGGGATAATCAGCTCTTCCAAATGGAGCTTTTTCCCAATTCATTGTTATAAAGCTAACTCGTGCCGTTTTATGGTCATTCATTCCTTGCGATACGTATAGGTATTTCGGAACGCCATTAAAGCAATAAAACTTATAATCTTTTAGTCCATCACCATGTTCATCTACCATATATTCTTCAGCAAGTATCCTTGGCCGCACATTTTTATATGGCCATTCTCGACTGTACAAATAGAAATTTCTTTTTAACGATTCTTCCAATTGTTTTTTCGCGCTTGCCTTGTCGAGGATCCTCTTATTATCACATATAACAATCGTCCCAGAATCATGTGTTGTTTTAAGCACAAATTTATCTGGCAATAAGTCGAAGTTAATTTCGTCAAATGAATCCCATACACCTAATGTTTTTATTATACGTACCCCCCCCCCGCACACTTTTTTCACATATTCCTTTCCCTCATACTTATCAACCATCAGTGTATACTCTGGTTTCCGATTATTAAGTTTTAACCATTGCATTTTTTCATTAAAAGTTTTTGGCGTTTTCAAATTCAACTTTTCTCCCGTGTACGCTCGATACATCCATTTTAGATATGCAACATCACTCAAATTATCGAGCAAACCCCATCTTTTAAGATAGAAAAACAAATGGCTCGGATGTTTAAAAAATTCGATATAGCTCATTTTAACCTCTCCATATAACATAGAACTTCGCAAGATTATTAATATAAATATCTAAAAAGTTTCATTTTTGCTCCCATTTTAATAATCAACAGCGCTAGCAACGCACTAAAGAAGACTGTTAATCCCCATAATACAAATCCATTAAATTCAACTCCATTCCTTACGTTTTGCCCAATATTTAGAATCAAATCTCTTATAGCAATGTGGGAAAAGTAAATAATTGTACTCATTTTTCCAAGATTCTTCACACAAACTGTAACTTGTTTTCCCGTAATACATTTTCTTACGAGAAAATAAACCGTTGGACATATGCATACGTAAAAATCATAAGACAACGACAATTTGTTAATTTTCAAATAGTATATTTCCACTAAGGATAACCCACCTAAAACAACCCAATATAAAAAGTCTCCCGTCCTGTTTCTCATGTTTCCCAAGTATGCACGTGCCAAATGCATCCCAATAAATATAAATGGAATAGATCGAAGCAGTGAGATCAATCCAGTCTTAATAAGGGCATCTATAACCACACTTTGTGGAAATAAATAATAATACGCTTTCCCCCATAAAAGAACAACCGCACTCAAAACAAATAATCCAAACAAAAGTGTTTTATTCTTTATTCGTTCTGAGAGTGTCTGAACAACTATTATACCGAACAAAAGAGATGGTATATACCATGTTTGAAGACTGTATCCCGTCACAGCATATTGATATACAAGAGATGCCAGATTATGAAACAGACTCCTTCCAGAAAAATTTTTCACTATATAATGATAATACGGAATAGACCAAATAATATATAACACCATCAGATGAAAAATATATTTTTTAAGAATTTCAGAACCTTTCTCGTTTTCTAATAAAACCAATTTTCTAAAAAGAAAAAAAGCACTGATTATAAAAAAGCATTCTACTGGTGAAACAAATCTTCCCACGAACCATATTATCTCTCTCAAATTTGATAACGATGTTTTTCCATACACCTCAAGGTTTGCGGTATGATAAAAAACAACAATTATGGCACATACGAATTTCAATATATCTAAATTAGGGAGATACTTTTGTGTGGAAGTACCCCCCCCATAGAAAACTTGTTATCCATTATTTTATTCCTTCATTTATCTTTTTTCAAAAAACATAGAAACCATTTCTTTTGGATTTCTCTTTGCTACTTTTAACAATAATAATAGTGCAAAAAAGTATGTTACGACTCCTACAAATATTTCAATAGTAATCGCAGCATAAACATTTATTTTTAGCTTCATTGAAAAAACTATTCCAAACATTACCATTCCACTAATCACATAAGGAATCGCATTTTCAATTAGTTTTTTTACATTAATATTTTTTCTTACTGAGTATGTTTGATAAAAACAAACAGAAAATTCAGCCAACGTCGTACCTATTCCAGCTCCAACACTTCCATATCTAGGAATAAGGAGTGTATTTACTACCACATTAACGAAAGCCCCAATTGTTGCCGAAAAAACATAACATTTATCCATATTATGTGGTAGCAAATACTGAGTTCTTATTACATTTGCAAATGCGAGAAAAATACTACTTGGCAATAATACAATAAATAATGCAACACATCTATCATAACCATCACCGTAGAACAATGGAATGAAATCCTTTGATATTGCCATCAATCCAAAACTTATAGACGATGAGAAAAGCATTGCGAAAATGACACTTCTCCCTATAAGCGCATTATTTTTGTCATCGCCTTTTGCAGCCAGATACGATGCACGAGGAAGCATAACAGTTCCCAGCGCGGTTATTAACGATGTTGGAATTGAAATCACTTTTTCAGATAATTCGTAAAAGCCAACCTCCTTATACGATTCCATCGCTCCTAACATCACTTTATCCATGTACTTATATATATTTACAGCAATTACAGTAATAAATAAAATGCAATTTGGCTTCATGTGCCTAACAATATCCTGCATTTCAATTTTAACTGGCTTTATATTTTTCAAAATATATGGCCAGAGGCTAAACTGTGTTACAATAAAACCAATTCCCATTATTAGGCAATAATTTAAGGTATCCCTGCTCGATTTCACAAATGCAAACAATGCCAAAGCATTAACTAGTTTGATCAAAACATTTCGTATAGAAATAAACTTAAATTTTTCAATTCCAAAGTACAGCCAGTTTACATCAAAACAACTTGAAATCACATACATACCTAAAAGCAGTGCAGGAATCATATCCTCTGCCAGCTTAAAGCAGTATAACAAATACGAAGATGATACTACAATACCTAAAAACAGTTGCAAGCAATATATGCTCCAAAAAGTTTTCGATAATTTTTCCCTATCATCTCGTACTGACGCCACTTCTCGATTTCCATAATTATTCAATCCCAACAAAATAAATATAGAAAACAATTGTGCAACAGAATAATTATATGAATACACACCTACTCCGTCTGCACCCAACACACGTGAAATATAGGGCGTAGTCACAAGTGGAACACAAATATTTACCAATTGATAAATACAACTATATATAAAATTACTTTTAATAGAATTCATCAGATACTTCTCTCATTCCTATAACTCTTGCAGGAATTCCGGCAACTATTGCATTTGCAGGCACATTTTTTGTGACAACAGCATTTGCTCCAATTATTGCATTATCTCCAATTGTTACATTTCCAATAACTTTTGCTCCTGCATATATAATCACTCCATTTCCTACAATAGGATACTCACCGCGATTTTGTCCAAGTGTCACATCATGATATAATACGCATTTTTTTCCTATCTTTACTACTCCCCCAACGATAATATTATGTGGATGGGGAAACCAAACATCTTCTTCAATTTCAGCATCTTTGGACAATATTAAATTATATTTTCCCCGCAGATGTTCTGTCATAATGTAATTTAAAAACCCGCTTCTATCATGATTCAAAATATACTTAATTTGCATTCTCTCCCTAAATATAGGCTCACAAATGAATCTCAATAATTTTCTCATTTTACCTCATTAAATTTTCTTTTTATATAGTATAAATGCAACAAATAAAAACCCTAAAGCACTAGATACAATGGTAAAAGGCATTCTAACAATCGAAAATATCACCATATGTAAAAAGAAACAGTATATTGAAAAATTTTTCGCTCCTTTATAATACAGTGTATCCCGATAAGTCCTTTCAGAAAAATAGCCAACCAAGAGCATTCCAGCAAGAATACCAATATAACGAAAATCCATATAAAAATACCAATATATAGACACATATGCGTTAGCCGTGACCGTATTACTCGCCCACACAAAGGATTCCGTGTCGTTCGCTATTGTATGAATTGCTTCAACATATTCAGGAATAGGAATCTTAAATATATTCTTTAGAAAATAAAACACTGGGTACACAAATCCATTCAATGATCCCAACCCATAGCCGTGAACATTTTGATCGTCTACAACTTTTTTCCAATATTCAAACAAACTTGTTGGCAATGCAAAATCCGTCCATAAATTATCCCATACGTCAGACCCTCTTGCAATTGTCATATAAACAAATGCTACAACCGCTACAATGCAGGCAAAGAGTATTTGTTTTTTCCTTTTTTTAATGAATTTTCTCAGTCCTACATCATATCCATTTATTTTAATAAACATCATACTGCCAACAGCAAAGTAAACAATAAGGATACCAAGAGTACTTCTTGTTGTATTAGCAATCGTTTTTACAACAGTTAACACAACAGCAAGGATAAGTAATTTTTTATCTTTCTCTCCAAAGATGAAATCTGATATTGCGCAAATTGGAATCGCAACTGTAAGTGGATCAACGAGCAAATAATAAAACGCATTCAACCACGATGACCTACCATTTTCATTTGATTGCAAATACAATTTTATCAATCCCAGATTTCCGGAACCAACCAACTTTATAAGTGCAAACAGATTGTACAGATACGCAAATATACAAATCACTGATAATATATATATAATATTATATCTCAAGCAATATTTAGTTCCATCATTTGTAGTCTTTAAATTTTTGAATATATATACTCTTCTTTTTGTATTTTGGGCGAGTATACTTCCAATACTAAACGCCAAAGTTCCTACTATTAGAATCACAACAGTATCATCTTGTGGTCTATTCAACTTTCCATGCGTAAATGCGCATAGTACCACAACCATCCAAATAGCAGAAAAAATTGATAGAGGATTTAATATAAATCTGTTTCTTTTCCAGCCTAATAAAAAGCAGAAAACATATAAGCTAACGGCTACTCCCTCAATTATCACCACGTATTCTATCCTCCAGATAAATGCTATTTATCAAATGTTATATGCCAATCGTGTGGATATAATATAAATCTAGGATTCCATCTCCAGTTCAGTCCGAGAGATTTTATATAGTCTATCGAATGACCATTCTTCCACAAGACGTATGGAAAACTAATTTGGTCTCTCATCGTGTATTTACTTACTTGCTCCCACCATAATTCCATCAAATGCTGCATCTCAACATCCTGGTTTTTACGAGCAATGATCGAAAATTCTCGCATTCCAAATTGTACTGGAAAACCATCTTGTTTATAAATTTGAATTTGATTTTCCAGTTCACCAACTCTTGCATTATTCTGGCATATATTGTACCTTGCCTCTGTGTAAATACAATTATGTCTCGGATTTTCAAACGTTGCCATTGCTGCATTATTCATTCTATCAATAAGCGGCATCATATCTGCAACGATTTGAACATTTCCATCGACCCAAATTGAATACTTATACTTTGGGAAGAGAATATGTGGAAACATTTTGCAAAATTTGGCTTTATGATAATCATCAAGTTTGTCAAAGCCATCAATTCCAGAGCAATCAAGTTTTTTCCATACGCTTGAATTTGATACTTCCTGGTCTGTTATTGCAAAGTAATCACAATACTTGCTTTCATATAGCGGCTCAATTAAGTGATCATAATTTCCAAAAATAGATGTATAAACTGCAATTTCATGTTCCCTGTAATCACCTTTTACTTTATAATTCAATTCATCAGAATGATCAAATTGATATTTTATCTTCTTGTCATTTATCAATTTAGGATTTAAATAGCATTTAACCTGAAAGGCAGTTTTTTTAATGCCTTGTTTACCAACATTTGCAATGTTTCTTAACAGTGCCCTTGTTTCATCTACTTTTTCTCGTTTTTCAACAAGCCACATTAGCTTTTTGTTCCCATATCGCGTATCATTATAGTACGCATTTAGCTTCATCAAATTTTTGCTCTGATCACTTTCTGTCATGTTCTTATTTCTCCTTAGCTCTACTGTTCATGTTTAATTGCTCCTGTAAGATCTAACAAATGCTCGAACTTTACCAATTTTATTTTTTCCTATCAAGCATTTTACAACCGTTCTGCAATCGCATTTAATTGGTATGTAAATTTTTTTTATTATTGAAAATCTTTGCGCATACTTTTTCCAAAATATTCTTCTCGCACGTGCTTGCCATTCAACCGTAAATGGTGACCCATCTCCTCCGCTAGAACTGCTAACACAATGGTATATAACAGATTCTGGAACATATTCGATTTTAAGACCTTTATCCGCCACCATTATGCAGTAATCCATATCTTCATAATACATAAAATACTCTTCTGGAAGTAAGCCGACTTCTTTTATTGTATTTTTAGGAATCAACATACAGCATCCGGAAGCAAAATCAACAGTGCTCTTTTGCGAAAATTTTTCAGAAATCTTTTCTCCTAATCCACAATGAATTGCCCGAAGATTGTTCCAGTCCACTTTTCCACCGGCATACCATATTCTATCAGTGTCCGGATAAAACATTATTCTTGATGTAACAATCCCAACATGTTTATCATTTTCAGCCACTTGCAATAAAGGCATTAAAAAGTCACTATCTACAACCGTATCATTATTCAATAAAAGAACATAATCCGAGTCATTTTCTAGTGCTTTCCTTATGCCAAAATTATTTCCAAATGCAAATCCCCCATTAAAGCCGCTCTCCATAACTATAATCCTATCATCTTCATATTCTTTTAATATTTCAAAAGAATCATCCTTAGAATTATTATCAACGACTATAATTGACAAGTTCTGATACATTACTTTTTTTAAACTATCAAGACATTTTATTGTATCTTTATAATTTTTATAATTCACCAATATGATTGATACTTTTTTTTCTATACAATTTTTGGATTTCATTTTCAAATTCTTCCTGTCGCTTCGTTAATGAATATTTGTTTTGTAGAAACTCTTTTGCATTTTTTCTGATTTCCTTATTCAGTTTTTCATCCTGTAGCAGTTTAATAACGCCCTTAGCAAATTCATCTTTGTCATCAGCAACAATCAACTGCTCTCCATCTATAGCTCCTATCGTACCGCATCCAATACTTGTCGATACGACAGGAACTTCATTATCAAATGCTTCTAAGATTTTAATTCTAATTCCACTGCCTTCAAATAGCGGAACAATAAACACCATTTTATCTTCATAAACGCCAGAAATATCTTTCATATATCCTAGATACTCAACACCATTTTTTCCTTCAAAAGGGTTATAGTTTAGTCCCCCGCCAATGATGGTCAATGATGCCTGTGGTACATTACTTTTTATAATAGGAAAGACGTCATTTACGAACCATTCAAGTCCATCTAAGTTTGCTTTCCACGACAACCCACCAAGAAAAAAAACTTTATATGTATTTCTAAATTCTCGATTTTGTGTTTTATTTTCTTTAATTTTGTATGTTGGCAACATACTATGTGCGTTACAATTAAATGCCTTTAGAAACCGTGTATTATCATCACAGACGGAGTACACAATGTCGGCCTCACGAGCTTCTTGCTTTTCACACATAAGTGTACGCTGGCTATCTAATTCAAGTATTTTTTTCTTGATACCTGAATATTTTTGAGCTTCTTGCTCAACCAACTCATATTCCTTGTTGTGATCTTTGAAAATATAATAATCAAAGCATTCTCTGTATCGTTTTCTTATATATCGTCCATACCCGCACATGTTTATATAGTCTACAAAAACTAAATTCCAATGCTCACTTTCAATCACTCGATCTATTTTCTTTATCATCGCAGCATTTTCAAATTTAGATATTGCATATGGCACATTTTTTATCATCGCCCTTACAATTGCCGAAGCCAATTTAAAAGGTTTTTTCCTGATATGGACATCTTGTCTAACTGGTTCAAGAAATGTCACATTGGGAAGGATCTTTTCAAAATACTTTTTTCCTTCCAAATAACCACTTGAATCTTCTGAAAACGATACTACTACAACCTTATTATTTTTTGATATGACGCTCAGACCATTAAATGCCCCAATTTTACCGCCATTATCAAGTGGATATGGAAATTGTGTTGTTAAAAATAGTATTTTTCTCATTATACTTTCTCGACTTTCCAATACTTAAAAACCAACCTTATAATTGCAAAATCATCTATAAAATATCTCTTAAACATTCTCTTAGGTTCTTGCAAAAATCTATAAAACCATTCAAATCCATGTTCGCTCATCCATTTTGGAGCACGTTTCACATTGCCCGCAAGAAAATCAACAGTCGCACCTGCGCAAACAGATACTTTGGCATCATACTTTGCGATATTTTCGTAAATCCATTTTTCCTGCTTTGGGCATCCCAAACAGGCAATCAGCAAATCCGGGTGTACATCCGAAATCATTTGATTGATTTTGTCCAGTTCTTTTTCGTCTTTTTCAAACCCAAACGGTGGTGCATATGTTCCTACAATTTGGATTCCTGGCAATTTTGCTTCCAGCTTTCGCTTTGCCTGTTCTGCAACCCCCTCTTTGCCTCCAATGATGAAAATCGTATATTTCTTCTGTGCTGCAACTTCGCAAAGAAGTGGAACAAGATCAGACCCGGAAATCTTCGCTTTCAGCGGTCTACCATGTAGTTTTGAAATCCAAACCAAAGGTTTCCCATCTACTAAGACCATATCCGCATTATCAACTACCTGCTTAAGATATGAATCATTTTCGATTTTCATCACCACATCGACATTGATTGCAACAACATAGGATTTCTTATCGTCCACAATCATTTGCTCAATGGCCGCAATCGTTTCGGGCATCGTCACATTATTAATATAGGTGTTTAGCAATGCCTGCTTTCCCATTTCAGTTGTTCTCCCCAAAAAATCTTTCTTCCAGCATTAAGCACAGGCAGTGATATACAGGCAGATGCAGTTCCTGAATCATATAGGTTTCTGTCTGCGGAACTTTGATACAAACATCACTCATCTGTTCTAATTTGCTATTTTTTGCTCCCGTAAGACCAATGACTTTCATGCCTTTTGCATGAGCTGTCGTTGCTGCATAAAGCACGTTTTTGCTATTTCCGCTTGTGGAAATTCCCAAAAACACATCTCCTGTTTTGCCATAGCCATTCACCTGTTGTGCAAAACAAAGCAACGGCTCACAATCATTCATATATGCGGTCGAAAGAGCCGGATGCCCATCCAAAGCTATCGCCGGAAGTGCCCCCTGCAGACTTTTAGCTAGAACAGTTCCTAATTCCGCATTTTCTCGAACCAATTTTTCTGCAAACTCCGCCTGTGGTTTTCTCGGAAGTTTAAACCCTTTCATTAGTTCTCCAACAATATGTTCTGCATCCGCAGCAGATCCACCGTTTCCAGCAACAAGCAATTTACCGCCATTCTTATATGACTCTGCAAGCAAAAAATAAGCTTCTACAATTTCTTCCTTAACGGATTCTAGTGCTGGATATCTCTCGCAGAGAATCACAACATCCTTTGCAATGTTTTCTTTAATCTCTTTCACTTTCTTTTCCCTCACAAACTTCAATCTTCACATCATGCGGCTAACAAACTCATTAAGCGACTTCACCGTTTCGGTCTGTCCATAATTTTCATCATTGTCGCTCAAAAGCACAGTCTTGCATCCAGCATTAATACCAGCTTTAACATCATTTTCACCATCGCCAATCATCCATGACTGTGACAAATCAATGTTAAAATCTTCTGCCGCTTTGAAGAACATTCCGGGCTTCGGTTTTCGGCAATCACATTCAATCTTCAGTTCCGGACGTTCTCCCTCATATCCCTTATGAGGATGATGTGGACAATAATAAATCGCATCAAGATATGCACCTTCTTTTCCAAGAAGTGTTTCCATCTTATTGTGAATTTCTTCCAATTCTTCAAAAGATACTTCGCCACGAGCAATTACAGGCTGATTGGTCACAACAATAGCAAGATAGCCAGATTCATTGATTTTACGAATTGCTTCAGCAACACCATCAATCAACTCAAAGTCATCTATATTTCTAAGGAATCCAACATACTTGTTAATAGTTCCATCCCTGTCAAGGAAGATTGCTTTTTGCTTATTTTTCAGATTTTTAGCCGAGATTCTGCTTTCCTCGCAGTCCTTACAAACAGAATAGTAACGTTCCGGTGTTCCCATGTCTTTGACATATTCTGGGCTGTCATAGCAGAACATCTTTCCTGTTCCCGCTAGTGGTTTTAATAGCTGGCGATCTAAATCGACCTTTACTGGTTTACCATTTGCGTCAACCTTACCTACTGAATCGGCATTGATGCCGACAAGTTCCAGTACTTTAGGATTGATAACATGTAAGCCTGCATTCACTCGATTTCTATAATACTGTGGCCGTTCATCTTCCTTTGCCAGCCATTTTTCGACAGAGCCGTTTTTGTTTGCAATAATCAGTCCACTATCGTAGGGATGGCTATTCGGGTGTGTAAAGAGTGTGACCAGCCCACCATGTTTCTGATGGAAAGCAACAAAGCGGTTGAAATCCACATCAAACATCGCATCGGCATTTAAGAGGAGAAAGTCCGATGTCAGTTTATCCTTAATTTTGAACAGTGCGCCCGCATTGCCGAGCGGCTCTTTTTCAAAATAGTACTCAATATGTACCCCAAATGGCTTTCCTGTTGTCGGCGAGTTTCCAGAACCATCCCCAAAGTAATCTATGATGATATTTCCAAGATGGCTTACTGTCATGATAATGTCATCAAATCCCTGATCTTTCAGACATTCGATTTCTCGCTCCAACACAGGGATGCCCTCAACCTTTATCATGGGTTTTGGAATATCGCTAGCAACAGAGGAAATGCGGGTTCCTTTTCCGCCTGCCATAATTACAACTTTCATACATTCAATCCTTTGGCACATAGTCTTCCGGGGTATAATGAATTACCCGTGTACCGCCATCTTCAAACTGAAACGGAATATATAAGAGATCCCGCATCGCCCAACGAACAGCGTCCTGCCGTTCCGGTTTCACATAAAACACAAGGAAACCACCGCCGCCAGCACCAAGAAGTTTTCCACCCAGAGCACCAGCAGCAATTCCCTTTGCATAGAGTTCATCAATGCTATTTGTAGATACCGCAGACCCCGTCTGACGTTTCAATTTCCATGTATGATCAAGCATCCTGCCAAAATCATCCAGGTCACACTCTTTATTGGTTAGAACCTTTTCAGCCTCATCGACTAATGACAACATTTCTTTTAACTGTGCTGTCTTATCAACTTTTCCCGCCGCATTTGCCTTCTGCACATCTGAAGAAAAGCGAGTAAAACCAGTAAAGAACATCATCAAATTTTTGTTAAGTTGTTTCTTCCTCTCTGGAGAGATAATTATAGGAAGAACTTCATAGCCGTCCTCGTTGAAGTTAATACGATTAAAGCCACCAAACGATGCAGCAATCTGATCCTGCCAGCCGCCTGCTTCTTGGCACAAATTTCGCTCCAGATAAATTGCTTCATCTGCCAATTTTTTCTTATCGGCATATTTGCCTTTCAGTGCATAAAAAGCATTCAACATTCCAACGGCGAAGGAACTTGACGTACCTAAACCAGAACGCGCTGGCAAATCTGCTTCATATGTAAGCCGTATTTCGTGCATATCTAGCATCTTCATTGCATTACGGATTGCTGGATGTTGGATATCTTCGATACAGGTCACTCGCTCCGTTTTTGAATAAGATAATTCAGTAGAATAATCAAAAAAGCGTGGCAAATGTCGAACATTCACATAACAGTATTTATCAAAAGTAGTAGACAAAACTGCACCACCATTTTTTCTAAAGAAATTTTCCATATCCGTTCCGCCCCCAAAGAAAGACATACGAAACGGTGTTTGTGTAATAATCATTATTTTTTCTCCTTTTAATCTCGGCCAAACAAATCTCTTGTGTACACTTTTTCTTTCACATCATCCAAACATTTGTCATAGCGGTTTGCAATGATTGCCTGACTCCTCTTTTTAAACTCATCCAAGTCATTCACCACAAGACTGCCAAAGAACTTTTCGCCGTCTTTCAACGTCGGCTCATAGATAATAACCGTTGCACCCTTGGCTTTAATGCGCTTCATAACGCCCTGAATGGAACTCTGACGGAAGTTATCGCTATTGCTCTTCATCGTCAGACGGTAAACACCAACCACGACTTCCTTTTCCTTGCTCTCATCCCAGCTGTCATTTGCCTCATAAGCACCTGCAATTTCAAGCACACGATCTGCAATAAAGTCCTTCCGGGTACGGTTCGATTCCACGATTGCTTCAATTAAATTTTCCGGTACATCGGCATAATTTGCGAGCAGCTGTTTAGTGTCTTTGGGCAGGCAGTACCCGCCGTAGCCGAAGCTGGGATTGTTGTAATGAGTACCGATACGCGGATCAAGGCAGACACCGTTGATAATCTGCTGGGTGTTCAGTCCCTTCATCTCCGCATAGGTATCCAGTTCATTAAAGTAGCTGACACGCAGAGCCAAATAGGTATTAGCAAACAATTTGACCGCTTCTGCCTCGGTAAAGCCCATGAACAGCGTATCAATGTTTTCCTTGATTGCGCCTTCCTGAAGCAATTCAGCAAAAATATGTGCAGCCTTCACCAGACGGGCGTTTTCTACATCCGTGCCAACGATGATACGGCTCGGATACAGGTTGTCGTATAGAGCCTTGCTCTCACGCAGGAACTCCGGGCTGAAGATAATGTTATCGCAGTGATATTTTTCACGAACACTTGCAGTGAAGCCAACAGGAATCGTAGACTTGATTACCATGATTGCTTCCGGGTTATACTCAATCACCAACTTGATAACCGCTTCAACCGCAGAAGTATCAAAGAAATTCTTCTTGCTGTCATAATTGGTCGGAGCCGCAATCACAACAAAATCAGCATCAGAATATGCTTCTTTTGCATCCAGCGTTGCAGTCAAATCCAGTTCTTTTTCTGCCAGATATTTTTCAATATAGTCATCCTGAATCGGAGACTTTTTGTTGTTAATAAGTTCCACCTTTTCTGGCACAATGTCCACAGCCGTTACCCGATGGTGCTGTGCCAGCAGCACCGCCAGCGAAAGCCCAACATATCCCGTGCCTGCCACGGCGATTTTCAGATTTTTAAACTCCTTCATTATTACTTTCTCCCCTGTATATTCATCTTAAAAACACACTTTTTACATACTCATAGCTGTTAATGTCGCCAATGTCATACCGTTTACCCGGCATGACATAAGCGTGCATCGGGGTCTGCTTGCTCAACCATGCGGCAAAGCTGCCCGGTGCGTCATAGCCACAGCCATTATTTAGTGCTTCCTGAATCCGCTTTACATCACAGGCACGATAGCAGTAGAACGGCGGCACAGCCAGATTTCCTCTTGGTTCCTTTGGCTTTTCCTCATAGCTCGTAATCAGATCCGAGTTATCAAGCGTGATGATTGCTGTTTTCTGTTGCTTTTTCAGTTCGTTTTCCTCGTGGCACATCACACAGGAAGTATTCTTTTCCTTTGCATAGTCAACAAACTTGGAAAGGCTGAAATCCAGCACATTATCGCCAGCCATAACCAGCAAATCATCCGCCAGATTCAGCTTTTCTACCGCCAACTGAATATCTTTGACTGCTCCCAGACGAGTTTCATTGGTGCTTGTACCATCGTCGATTACTGTAATCTCATAAGGCCGCGTCTTTTGCTTATTGCTTCTCCAATCCTCAAAATGCTGTGCGAACTTGTGGTTAGAAATCACCACAAATTCGTCAATGTCGGTGGTATCCACTAAATCATCCACCAGCCAATCAAGGATGGACTTCTCGCCCACTTTTAGGAGCGGCTTCGGGAAATTCTCGGTCAGTGGATAAAGCCGTGTGGCGTAACCCGCCGCTAAAATCAAGCATTTCATCTATATGTACTCTCCTCTTATAACTCAACACCATCTGCACTCTCACACAAATGGAAACTATACTTTCCATCCAGTGCCGGGAACGCTTTCAGATACTCGGCTGTGACCTTTACTTCAATATCTTCGGCCTTATCTGGGTCAATCAGTGCCATACAGCAACCTTTGAAGCCCGCGCCAGAGAAGCGGCCACCGTAGATACCATCGGTATCGGTCATGATCTCATACAGCTTTTTCAGTTCATCGCAGCCACACTCATAGCTATAAATAGAGGATTTTCCGCTTTCAAAAACAAGCTGACCGTAGCCCTCCAAATCACCTTTACGCCACAGTTCTGCGCCCTTTTCGGCACGAGTGAACTCGCTGTAATAGTGTTCTGCGCGTCTGCGCCACAGTTCGGGCAGGCGGTCTTTATAGGCTTCAAAGACCTCAAACGGTACATCACGGAGCCGGGTGTTTGCAAAGGTATCGTAGTCCATTCCTGCATAGCCCATCAGTGCATAGGCCGCTGCCTTGCACTCATCCTGCCGCAGATTGTACTTAGAGTTTTTCAAAGAACGCTCCAAGCCAGAGAAGAAGATTGCTACCTTATAAGGCTTCATTTTCTCACTGGTGGGGATCAGTTCATAACTATCGTCTTTCGTGTCAAGGTATAGCAAGTGATTTTTCTTAGAAAGTACTTCGCAACTCTGGTCGAGTTTGCCACAAGAAACGCCGACATACTGGTTTTCCGCTGCCTTTGCTGTAAGGATCATCTCCATTGGTTCTAAATGGATACCATTCACTTTGCACAGTGCCGACAAGAAACAGATAATAACCGATGCAGACGAGGACAATCCGCCAATCGGCAGACTTCCTTCAATGATGCCGGATAGACCGACTTTCAAGCGGTACTTCTCGCCTAGCATCTTCGCCGCACCGCGCAGATGGTCTGCCCAGTCGCCCTGCTTTTCATCTGGAACTGCGCTTACAAAGAACTGGGCGCGCTTTGGGAAGTTCAAGGACTGCAACTCCACAACACCGTTCTGCTTCGGGTGGTAGGCCATGTGGATTCCCTTGTCGATTGCCAATCCATTGATTTTTCCGTACTGATGGTCGATATGCGCACCCAGTGGACTGATGCGGTACGGGCAGAACGCCACATCAAACGGCTCCTGATGATATAATTCCTTGTAAACCTCAACACACTTCATCAGACTTTTCTATCCTCAACAAATTCAGTATAAGATTGGCGGCTGCCCTTTCTTTTCAACAACACATCGGACATAGCCTTCCCACTTTTGAATTATTTGTGTCCATTCTTTAGATGCAAAGTACGCGTCTATATCACTATCCAAATCAAATTCTGGCATATAAACGCCCAGCACACCTTTTTCTAATATGCCTTCTTCTACTACGCCCTTTTCTCTTATAATTAATACCGGTAGTCCCAACTGAAAAGCCATCGCTGGTTCAATTTGGCAATATGGACTCGTCAGCCACTGATTTGTCAAATCGTACGCATTTTCGCCTATATCGCTATCCGGTTTTCCCGTTCCTTTCACAATTAAGCTTCTTCTGAATGCGATTGCTATGCCCTGTGTCCGCAGGTTGTCCACTCGTGCCTGATACTTTGCAAGCGCTTTCTGGTACTGATAAACGGTCGTCACGTATTTTGGCGCAGGCAAAATGCCCCTGACGACTGCTTCGCCAAGGGTCATGTCGCTCGCAACACGGTTGTCAAAAAGTTCTTCGGCCATGTCGCGGTTATTATCCAAATATCGGATGTTTGTCGCCGTCAGCCCAAGAAGTTTTGCGTCCGGGCATAACTTTAATAGAGCCACCGTGCTTTCGCCCCAGCATTCCGCACCGGCACGGTGGAATTCATCGAGTATAATATAGGCGGGCTTCTGCGCTGCTATTTCGCCCAGCTGCGCCTGCGTACAGCACATCAGTTTGGCGTAGGTGTAAAAGTGAACATTTTCCAACGGAAACTCCGGGTCGTTCCTTTTCAGGCTCTCCAGCTGGGTCTTAAAGATATACTCACTGGGAGAAAGCCAGATCACGACCTTCTCCGGGTTGTCCTCGATCAGCTTGAACGCAATATAGCTCTTTCCGGTGCCTGTCGGATGAACAATGGCGGCCTTGCCATACCGCTCCATCATCCGGACTGCCGCATGATATGCTTTCTCGTTGTGCTCGAACAGACGCAGTGCCACCTTGTTCACCCCTTTCCGCAATAAAGGAGTATCCTTCACATGGAAAATGGAGGATACCGTTCCTTTGACATCGTTGTCTATAATCTCATCTTATTTTATCATGGTTATATCTGGGATTCAATAGAAAACATCATAAATGTATCACATTTGACCCTGAAAAAACATCGCGAAAGCCGGATTGTTTTTGTATCTTGCCCAGTTCTGCATAATAATTCCAGCTATAAACGAAGATTGAGAAAATAAGGGGTCAGATGAGGGTCTAAACAGCAGGAGGAAACAGCGATGGCGCGACGGGGAGAAAACATTCGCAAGCGTAAGGACGGTCGATGGGAAGGCAGATACATCAAGGCGCGCACACCGGAGGGGAAGATCCAGTGGGGTTACGTTTACGGAACGGCCTATGCGGAGGTCAAACGGGTGCTGATTCAAAGGAAAGCCGAGACAGGCTTTTACAACCTGAATCAAACCGACCTAACCTTTGAAGTACTGGCCGAGGTGTGGCTGTACTCCCTGAAAAACGCTATAAAAGAATCCACCTATGCACATTATTCGTACACACTGCACAAGTATCTTCTTCCGGTTTTGAGCAAGGTGCCCGTTGCATCCCTTGAGGAGAACTTTCTGGAGCGGGCCATGCAGCAGATCATCTCGCCCGCAGATGCCACGCACAAGCCGCTGGGAAACTCATCTGCCCGGGAATGTCTCTCCATGCTGCGCCGCATCTGCAAATATGCCGCTCATTTACGTCTGATTCGTCCAATGGAGCTGGAAGTTGCGCTGCCGAAAGCCATCGACAAAATTTCTGCGCCTCTCTCCCCGGCGGAACAACAGCGACTTCATCAATATGTACAGGCGAACCCCACGCCTCGCAAGATCGGCTTACTACTAGGGCTGGAATTGGGGCTCCGAATTGGTGAGATCTGCGGCCTACAATGGGGCGATTTTGATCTGAAACTCGGCACGCTGAAGATCAACCGGACGGTCTGCAGAATTTCCTGTGGAAACGGTCATACAAAGGTGGTCATCCAGACACCCAAAACCCGCACCTCCCGCCGAGAAATTCCACTTCCAAAGCAGCTGCTTATTTTGCTGAAAAAGCTACACGGAAGCGCCAGCAATGCTGCCTGGTTCCTGTCCGGCAGCGAGTCCAAGCCCACCGAACCCCGCTGCTATCGGAAAAGCATCAAAGCGTATCTGAAGCAGGCAACTGTCCGTCAAGTGCGCCCGCACGCACTGCGCCACACCTTTGCTACCACCTGTTTGCAGGCGGGGTGCGATGTAAAGACCCTTAGCGAGCTGTTGGGACATGCCAACGCCAACATCACTTTGCAGCGCTATGTACACTCTGACCTGACCCGAAAGCGACGGGAGATGAACCGGATATTTTCACATCAGGTGTCAATGAGGAGTAGGAAAACGCAAAGTCTAATGGAATAACGTTATATTTCGCTCATGGCCCTCCATTTTCCATGTGGAAGATACTTTTTTGTTGAATATATTTTTCACCATTACACAGCAGTGTATTCTCTAAATCATAAAATACTTTTGTAGCATACGCATATGCGTACACAAAACTGCACGAACTTCTGTACCATCCTATTGAGGTGAACTTCATCATGACTGTAAAAGATGCCGTTGCCAAACGCTTTGAACAACTCTGCGACCAGCGTGGGATACGCCCCAACGAGTTAGCGACCCGTGCCAGTGTAACACCATCTACGGTATACAGTATGCTCGACCCATCCCGTCAGCGTGTGTCCATCGCCACCATTAAAAAGCTCTGTGATGGTCTTGATATCACGCTTGGTCAGTTCTTTTCCTGTGCGCTGTTCGATGAACTGGAGCAAGAGATCCAATAGCTCACCGAACGATCTGCTCGGCTTTCCCTGCAACGCGTACTCTCTTTTCTAAGTGAATTTTAGAATTTCATATCCATTGTCAGCCTGATTTGTGCTCTTTTGCATGGGTCAGGCTATTTTTTTTTTTACGCTAAAAAGCCCCTGCCCATCACATTTCTGTGAAAGGCAGAGGCCTTCTGCTGCTAGATTTTAATCAGGGCTGGGGAGATGGAATAACTATCTCATTCTACCGGGTCAGTGTCCCTTACCAGATTTTTAACTACCCCCGGGGTATCTGACATAGCGTTTTCCTGTTGCATTCTGGCGCATACCGCTTCGTAGATATAGGCGTTTACGCTTTGCCCCGCCTGTTTCGCTGCCTGCTGGATAGCCGCTTTTTCTCCTTTTGGCACCGATAGCTCCAAACGGTCATAATTATTCTTCACATATTTGTGAACTGCACGCTGTTGTGCTGCACTCGTCTTTGCCATTGATTTTTCCTCCCGTACATTATAGTGCTTATTATAGCATCTGTTGCCTATTCTCGTGAATATACGTTTTGCACAAATTTGCGCCCGGATCATTGTACAATATTCCATCTTGATATATTCCCGTGAATAGTTTATACTCATGCCATCGGGAACACCAGTTCTCACATCCGACCATTCACCAACGATTTGAAGAGAGGTACACACATGAGTATCAACGTTTTACTGACCCTTGTCGAGCAGTACAAGGAGGCCGCCCAACTGATCGAGGCTGCACAGGCTGAACAGGAGCAGCTGAAGATCCAGATCCGTGAGGCACTGGCTGAGCGTTCCACCAACTATCTGGAAGTAGGCTGCCACAAAGTCCGCCTGTCCGATTTCTCCAGCACCCGACTTGACAGTAAGGCTATCAAGGCCGTAGCGCCCGACCTGTACGACCAGTACAGCAAAACGGTCACCGGCACCCGCCTGAGCATCACCTGACATCACCCGAAAAAAGCCCCATACAGCGCCTACCGACCAAAGTTTGCGTTGTATAGAGCTGCTGTACACCCGCCGGGGCGGGCTACACCAATATTATACCTGTCCCGGCCTTTTTTATCAAGAGAAAGGTTCGAAAAATCATGAAA
>OGJJ01001287.1_pt1 | contig 19405 bp, 19 predicted proteins | sample 1572081 | NCBI WGS metagenome assembly OGJJ01 (sample SAMEA2582122, study PRJEB24529) | metagenome | biome: Human gut stool | place: China | collected 2011
GCGCGTCGAAATCGCTGGTGGTTTTCTGGTTCTCTTTTGACATCAAAAGAGAACATTAGCCTTAATGAAAAAGCGCTCTGCCCCGCGCACAGGCGCGAGAACCATTTCTGGTTCTCTTTTGGTGCGCAAAAGAGAACTTAGCTCTGCGCAGCAGCGCTCTTACCTTTTCGCCACTGCCATCAGCGCCCGATTCTCGAGCAGAATACGCAGCAGCACCGTATTCACAGCCGTGAGCACCAGCGCATTTGGGATGCGGGCGATGAGCACAGCCCATGCATAGCCGTAAAAGATGTGGAGCGCCAGCGAGTTGATGACCATCGAGCCGACGAAGTGTGCCGCCAGCACACTGCACCACAGCCGGTTGCCGGTGCGCAGATGGGAAAGCTTCTGCCAGCCCAAGCCACCGACCAGGCCGATGGACGCCGCACCCAGCGTGATGAGCGGATTGATGGCATAGCCAGCCAGCACGCCGCCGATGATGTCGGCCACCATGCCCACGACGAAACCCGCCCACGGTCCAAAGAGGATGCCTGCCAGCAGCACCGGCAGACTGCCCAGATTGAACCGGACAAAGCCGGTGGAGATGCTCAGCACCCGGGAAAAGACGATGCTCATGGCGATGAGCAGGGCCATCGCCGTCAGGGTGCGCACGGAGATCCTGGATTCGTTTTTCATATCAACTGTCCTCCTGTTTTTCAGGAACTGCGGGGGAGCAGAAAGAAACGCCCTCCCCTGTGACAAACCGCACAAAGGAGGGCGTGAGTTCAACAAACTTCACTTCCGGACGACGCCGTGCAGACGGCCTCGCCCGCACCCAAGTCCATGCAGCAGCGGGATGCAGGCCATGCACCGCGGGTCTCCCTTCGTCCGCAACACAACTCCCCGTTGATGCGGCACTTGACGCGCATAGCCTTACTCTGTTGATACTGTTATTATATGCTTTTTTCCGCCCTGTTTCAATCACGGGATGCAACAGGTTTGCTAAAACAAAGCCGCAGAATTTATCACATATGCTCAAAGTCTTTCTTTTTTGGCCCAAACGTGATAAGATGGGCATGATATTGAAAGGGGCTTTCCCGCCCCGGAAAGGATTTTTCACGATGAAATTCAGTGAGATGACCTATACCCGCCCTGACATCGACGCGCTGCTGGCCCGCTGCAAAGAGCTGACCGCAAAGGCAGCTGCCGCTGACAGCGGCGAGGCCCTTGTGGAGGTTTACTACGAGCAGAGCCGCGCCTTCGCCGACTACAACACGGCGGCCAACCTCGCCAACATCCACTACACCTGCGACACCCGCGACGCCTACTGGAAAGCTGAGCAGGACTTCTTCGATGCCAACGGCCCGGCAGTGTCCAACGCCAGCGTCGAGATCAGCCGCGCCTTCCTCGCCAACCCCCATGTGGACGCCCTGACCGAGGCCTTCGGCTCCACCTGCGTGGCCGGCATGAAGAACGCCGTGCTGGGCATGGACGAGCGCACCGTGGCCCTTCAGCAGGAGTACAACGCCCTCGTCAGCACCTACCAGCAGATCTACGGCGGTGCGCTGGTGGAGTTGGACGGCAAGCAGCTCACCATCCCCCAGCTTGGCCCCTACAAGGAGAGCACCGATGCCGCCACCCGCCGGGCCGCTTATGAGGCCGAGGCCGGTTACTTCGACGCCCACCGCGCCGAGCTGGACGAGCTGTACACCAAGATCGTCAAGAACCTGAACCAGCAGGCTCAGGTGATGGGCTTCCACGACTACAGCGAGCTTTCCTATGTGCGGATGAATCGCATCGGCTACGGCCCTGAGGACATCAAGCGCTTCCGCGACCAGGTGGCCCACGACGTCGTGCCGGAGCTGCAGAAGGTCATCGCTCTCAAGAACAAGCGCACCGGCATCCAGCACCCCACTTTTGCCGACCTGCCGGTGGCTTTCAAGGACGGCAATCCCAAGCCCATCGAGGGCTATGACGCCCGGATGGCCGCAGCCCGCACCATGTACCATGAGCTCAGCCCCGAAACGGCAGAGTTCATCGACTTCATGCAGGACAACGAGCTGTTCGACGTCGAGAGCCGCCCCGGTAAGATGTCCGGCGGCTACATGACCAGCCTGCCCTCCTATAAAGCCCCCTTCATCTTCGCCAACTGGAACAATACTTCCGCTGACGTGGATGTTCTGACCCACGAGTGCGGCCACGCCTTCGAGGGCTATGTGGCTGAGCGCGATCCGAAGATCCCCGCCGACCTCGAATGCCCCGGCATGGAGAGCGCCGAGATCCACTCCATGGCCATGGAGTTCCTCACCGCACCGTGGCACCACCTGCTCTTCGGCAAGGACACCGACAAGTACGCCCTGCTCCACGCCGAAGACAGCTTCCTCTTCCTCGCCTACGGCTGCGCGGTGGATGAGTTCCAGCACATCATGTACCAGAACCCCGATTTGACCCCCGACCAGCGCAACCAGACCTGGCTGGAGCTGGAGCACAAGTACCGCCCCTGGATCGACTTTGACGCTCTGCCCTTCTATGGCCGCGGTGCAGGCTGGCAGCGTCAGCTCCACATCTACGAATGCCCCTTCTACTATATCGACTACTGCCTGTCCACCATGGCCGCTCTGCAGTTCTTCCTGCTGAGCCTCCATGACCAGAAGGATGCATGGGAGCGCTATCTGCGCCTCGTCCGCCGTGCCGGCACGGCCAGCTACACCGAGCTGTGCGAGACCGCCGGCCTGCAGGTGCCGTTCAACGACGGCTCCATCAAGGCCATCGCCCAGCAGATGAGCCAGTGGATCGCAGAGCATCAGGTCTGACTTGAAAATATTGCCGTCTTCTTGTATTATATAGGTATATCATGCCATCTGCGGCAAAAGGAGCGGTACTTATCATGTCAGAAAAGAAAACCAGCGGCATCAAGAATTTCTTTGAAGAGTTCAAAGCCTTCGCCATGCGCGGCAATGTGCTCGACATGGCAGTTGGTGTGGTCGTCGGCTCGGCTTTCACCGCGATCGTCAACTCTCTGGTAAACGACATCATCTCCCCCATCATCGGCCTGTTCTTCAACGCCGATTTCTCGGATGTCGTCATCCAGATCGGCGATGTTGGCATCGGCGTCGGTGCTTTCCTCAACGCCATCATCAACTTCCTCATCGTGGCCTTCGTGCTGTTCGTGACCATCAAGGCCATCAATATGCTGCACAAGAAGCCCGTGGAAGAGCCGAAGGAGCCCACCACCAAGAAATGCCCCTACTGCCAGAGCGAGATCGCTATCAAGGCTGTCCGCTGCCCCCACTGCACTTCGAAGCTCGAGGGCTTCCCCGAAGCAAAGCTGTAATTTTCCCTGTTTTCTCCCCGGCGCTGTCCGCTCTTTGGACGCCGCCGGGGCTTTTTTGTGCCCTTTTTTCGGGGCGCAGAAAAGAAAATCAGAATTTTTTCGAAAAAAGTATTGCTTTTTCGGGCGAGTCATGATATTATATCAGAGTCGTCACGACGCAACAGAATATGGACGGTTAGCTCAGCTGGTAGAGCATCTGCTTGACGTGCAGGAGGTCACAGGTTCGAGTCCTGTACCGTCCACCAAAACAAGAGCCTCTGACTTAGGTCAGGGGCTTTTTTGTTGTCTCACCCACCAACCCACGTCAGAGCAGGACGGTACAGGACTCGAACAGGGCGGCGGCACGAAGTGCCGTAAGCAATCAGCCCGTTGGGCTGTTGCTTAGCCCGCGGTTCCTGGACCCGTAGGAATGTCTACCAAGGTCGTACGAACCCGATTCTTTACGAGAAAGGGTTCGGGTACGTTTTTTGTTTACAGGAGGTTTTGAGAAAGGGCTACTCGGCCCATAAGCCGGAATGTGAAAGGATGAGAAGATGATCTTTTTAGAAACAAATCGGCTCAGACTAAGAAATGTAAGTCCTAAAGATGCGATTCAGATGGTTGATTATCGAAATAACGAGCGATGCTCGAAATATCAACGAGGCCAGACGAAAGATTATAAGGATATTGTTGCTTTGATCGAGCGTAATAAAGACAATGCCCTGAATATCGCATCGCCGACTATGATTAGTGTTGCATTAAGAGAAACGGATGTCATGATTGGCGAAATCGTCGTTATGCCTAACGAGGGCACAATTTCTTTAGGGTACACATTTTCTTATAAAGTGCACCGAAACGGTTACGCCTATGAAGCCTTGTCCTCTTTAATTGAGTATTTACACAAGCACTATCCTCAGTGGGATTTTATCTGTTTTACTGAAAGAGAGAACATTCCAAGTATGAACCTTTTGAAGAAGCTGGGATATACGAATTTGGGTTATCTGCCGTCAAAGAATTCTCAAGTATTTGGAAAGTGGCTTCGCCAGGACACATTAGAAGAAATCACAAGTGCGGTTCGATAACTCCTGGTTTGTCGCAACCTCAGAAGCAGGGTCTGTGGCAGGCACGCCCCAACAAGAAGCTGTTCCAAAGGGAGCAAGAATTTTCAGCAATTGAAAATTTGTGGCCACGGGACGGTTCTTGCCCTCACCGTCAGAATCATCCGCCTTGCGCTCGTAGTCATTTTGTGATACAATCATCTTGATAGGAGGTGTCTCGTATGATGCAGACATTCGTTCGCCCTTCCCGGGATCTGCGCAACCATTACGCCGAAATTTCGGAGATGCTCAAAGATCATAACCATGTGATCATCACGAATCATGGCCGTGGAGAATCAGTTCTCATCAACATTGAGGACTACGCCAAGTACGAGGAGTTCCTGCACCAGCGGTATGTAGCCGAGGAGCTTGCAAAAGCAAAACAGCAGGCGGCTGACCCCGACACGCAATGGGCAGACCACGAAAGCGTATGGGAGACGCTGAGCAAGCAGTATGACGTATAAAATTAAATATCTACCCCTTGCTGTGCAGGATTTGAATGAGATTGCCCGGTATCTGTCTGGCTTTTATCCTAAAACGGCCAGCCGCGTACTGAAAGAGCTGCGGGAGAAGATCACAAAATTAGGCGATACCCCGAAAATGTGCGAGGTCTACCACCTTGATCCTGCTTATCGTAGGATGGTCGTTGACCAATATTTGGTGTTTTACCGAGTCAACGATGAAATAAAGACTGTGGAAGTCCACCGTGTGTTGCGCGGTGCTTGGAATTTGCCGCAGTATCTGGAATGAACCTTTCGGGTTCGACTGCTGTGGACAATGCTCCACTTGATGAAAGAGAGTCTCCAACGTAAGTTGGCGGCTCTCTTTTTTGTTCCGCCCCTGACTTACGTTGGAACGATGTGGACGGTACAGGACTCGAACAGGGCCATCACGTTTTCTCTTCCCCTTGGCAAGCTCCATTTTCATGATATAATAAGATTGATCGTATGTCCTGTTTTCGCCGAAAGGAGCCTGAACGACTCGACCGGCTGAATACGATCCCGCAATTCCAACTGGATAAAGTCCTTGCATCAGGAAATGATTTTTCATACATTTCATCTCCTGACAGAGAAAGGAGGCTTCCCATGAACATTCCGGAAATTCTGGTCGCAAATGGAACCGGTATCATCCTTGTGGTCTTTCTGTTCCTCCTCCGCGTCCGGAACAGTGAGACAAAACAGACTGGTGCCGTCCTTTACGATGGAATGTTGGCGGTCACGCTGGTCGCGCTGGTCACCGAGACCATCAGTTTCCTCATTGACGGGCAGCCGTTCCGGGGCTGTCACACGCTCGTTGTCCTTACCAATACCCTCTGCACCGGTTCCACCGTTTTGGTGGGCTTTTTGTGGTGCCTGTTCGTGGATTTCCGTATCTACCGCAGCACCCGGCGGCTGCACCGGAAAATCCTGACGCTGGGCATTCCGCTCCTCCTCGTACAGCTTCTCATGGTCATCAACCTGTTCGGCACCGGGCTCATCTTCCACGTCTCGGCAGAAAATGTCTACTCTCGCGGCCCGCTGAATTTTCTCCTTTATGCCACGCTGTTCCTTTACTTTGCCGAGAGTATTTATCGAGTCACCCGCTCCAAACAGACCGGCATTGCCATTGAGTTTTTCCCGGTGTTCTATTTTGTCATCCCCTGCATCCTGGGCACCGTCGTCCAAGGCATATTCTACGGTCTGTCCACAGGCTGGCTGGCCGTAGCGGTCGCGATGGTCTTCATCCACATCCAGCTGCAAAACTTCAACACCTTTGTGGACGAGACTTCCGGCCTGTTCAACCGCAAATACATGAACTTCTATCTTGAGAAAGCTCACAAGACGAACCCCCGCCAGCTGTACGGCATCATGATGGACGTGAACGATTTCAAAAAGATCAACGACCGCTACGGCCACTCTATGGGCGACCGGGCCATTCGGGAGATCGGCAAAATCCTTTCCGCCTCCCTGCCGGAGGACGCTGTTGCCATCCGGATGGCGGGCGATGAATTCGTCATCCTGCTGAGCCGCGGCAATGGCAAAATGCTGGAAGATACCCGGGCCGCCATTGAGGATGGCCTGCGCCATTTCAACCAGACCACAACCGCTCCGTTCAAGCTTTCGTTCTCTATGGGCCTGGCCCGGTACAATGGCCGCTCCACCGAGAGTTTCCTCAATGAGCTGGATCAGAAAATGTACGCTGAGAAAAAGGCCTATCATCAGGAGCATCCGCGGTGAACCCGCCGCTGGAAAGGAGCGTTCTTATGCCATCCCCCATCCGGGCCGTGATCTTTGATATGGACGGTGTGCTCATCGACAGCGAACCCGTCTACCTCGGGATGCAGGCCCGCAACCTGCAAACAAAATACCCCTGGGTCACTCTGGAGAGCATGTACCCCACCGTGGGCATGTCCAGCCAGGAGTACCCCCGCTTTATGGCCAGGCTCTGCCGGGTGCCCTTTACCCCGGAGTTTGAAAAAGAGCTGATACAGGCCGACGAAAACGAGCCCATCCACTTCCCCGAGATCCTCCGCCCGGAAGCCCGCCCCATGCTGGAGCAGCTGCGGGCCATGGGCTTGCAGCTGGCGTTGGCCAGCTCCAGCCCCATGAGCAACATCCGGCAGGTGCTGAGCGAGTGCGGGCTGATGGAGTTTTTCCCCGTCATCGTCAGCGGGGAGCAGTTTGAAGCCAGCAAACCCGACCCTGAAATTTATCTCCACACCATGGCGCGGCTTGGCCGCCGCCCGGAGGAATGCCTTATCGTGGAAGACTCCACCTACGGCGTGCAGGCGGGCGCGGCCGCCGGGGGCCTTGTGGCCGCCCTGCGGGACGAGCGCTTCCCCTTTGACCAGAGCGCGGCCCGCTTCCACATCGGGAATCTGAGCGAGATCCCCGCTCTGGCGGCTTCCATCCAGTAATTTCTTTTTGTTTTGATACCGGGAGGCGATTTTTATGAACAAGCGCACCCTCGTGGTGGACCAGCTGTACAATCTGGCTGCCGGGTTCCTGTATGCCCTCAGCATCTGCTACTTTGCCCGCGGCTCAGACTTTGCCCCCGGCGGCATCTCGGGCCTGGCCCTCATCGTCAACTACCTGTGGCACCTGCCCGTGGGCATCACCACGCTGGTGTTCAACCTGCCTCTCGTGGCCCTGAGCATCCGCTTTGTGGGCCGGGCCTTTCTGGCAAAGTCGCTGGTGAGCATGGTGTGGTGCACCGTTTTTCAGGATGTCGTCTTTGCCCGGGTGGGCTGCTATACCGGCGACCCGCTGGTGGCAGCCCTGTTTGCAGGCGTCACCTGGGGCTTCGCGCTGGCCCTGCTCTACATGCGGGGCTCTTCCAGCGGCGGCACGGATTTCCTCACCATGTCCATCAAGGTGCTGCGGCCCCACCTCTCCATCGGGGCGGTCACGGGCGGCATTGATCTCGTCGTCATCCTGCTGGGCTGGCCCGTGTTCGGCACGGTGGATTCCGTTCTGTACGGCCTCGTCACCACGGTCATCACCTCGCTGGTCATTGATAAGGTCATGTACGGCAGCTCTTCCAGCAAGATGCTCACCATCATCACCACAAAAGGGCAGGAGATCGCCGACGAGATCTCCCGCGAGTGCGAGCGCGGCTCCACCATGCTCAAGGCCATTGGCACCTACACCAACACCGAGCGGCAGATGCTCCTCTGCGTCTGCGCCCGGCCCCAGGTCTACCGCATCCGCACCGCCGCCTACCGCATCGACCCTGGCTGCATGGTCATGGTCACGGAGGCGGGCGAAGTGTACGGCGAGGGCTTTATTGACCCCGGCAAGACCTCTTCTTTTTTATAACACAAGGAGGCTTTTCTCCATGAACTTTGGTTCTGCTCTGGAACAGGTGCACCGCCGCGCCCCGCTGGTGGACTGCATCACCAACTTTGTCACCGTCAACGATTGCGCCAACATCCTTCTGGCCGTGGGCGGCTCCCCCACCATGGCCTCGGACATCCGGGAAGTGCAGGAGACCGCTGCCGCCGCCAGCGCTCTGCTGTGCAATCTGGGTGCCATCGACAAAGTGGAGTCCATGATTTTGGGCGGGCAGGCGGCCAACCGGGCAGGCAAACCCGTGGTCTTTGACCCTGTGGGTGCTGGCAACACCAGCCTCCGCCGGGCGGAATCGGCCCGGCTGCTGGACGCCGTGCAGTTTGCGGTCATCCGGGGCAACGCGTCGGAGATTCGTGCTCTGGCCCAGCGCCGGGCGGCGGGCAGCGGCGTGGACGTGAGCGACGCCGACCAGATCACGGAGAAGACCCTCCCCCGCACCGTGGCTTCTGCCAGAGCGCTGGCCGTGCAGACCGGGGCCGTGGTGGCCGTTTCCGGCCCCATCGACGTGCTGACGGACGGCAGAGAAACCATTCTGCTCCACAACGGCTGCGCCACCATGTCCCGCGTCACGGGCAGCGGCTGTATGCTCACCGCCCTCATGGGCGCGTTCTGCGGGGCCATGCCCGGCCAGCCCTTTGCGGCGGCCTGCGCGGCGGCGGCGACGATGGGGGTCGCGGGAGAGCTGGCCGAGGCCCGCCGCCTTGCCCACGGCACCGGCAACGCCACGTTCCGCACCGACCTCATTGACGCCGTGTTCAACCTGACCCCCGCCCAGCTGGACGCCTCTGTCCGCTGGGAGTCTTATTCAAAGTAATATTTCGTCATGATACCACAAAACGTCCCGCAGGGTTCAGGCCCTGCGGGACGTTTTTGTGGTTTTGATTCCGTTTCAGCCCCAGCTCACATGGTGAACTGGATGGCGCAGAACGCCGCATAGATGCAGAGCAGCAGCACACCCTGCACCCGGGAGAGCTTGCCCCGCACCAGCGCCGGGACACACATGAGCACCATGACGGCCAGCATCACGGGCAGGTCCAGCACCAGACTGGAATTGATGCCAAACAGGGTGGAGCTCTGGGGGATGGTGAACGGCGCAATGGTCACGGACGCGCCGCTGACCAGCACCAGATTGAAGACGTTGGCACCCACGATGTTGCCCAGCGAGAGGTCGCTGCAGCCCTTGACGAGGGACGTGATGGCTGTGACCAGCTCAGGCAGCGAGGTGCCCAGGGCCACAAAGGTCAGTGCAATGACGGACTCGGGCACGCCCAGCGCCTGGGCAATGAGGGTACCGTTGTCCACCAGCAGGTTGGCACCCACGGCGATGAGCACGGCACCCGCCACCAGAAGCACCAGCGTTTTGGTCAAGGTCATTTCTTCCTCGGAAGCTTCTGCTTCGGCCTCGGCCTCAGCGCCCGCCGGGGCGTTTTTCATCTGGAGCACGTTGGCCACCATATAGGCCACGAACAGGGCCAGCATGATGAGGCCCATAGGCCGGGTGAACTTGCCAAAGCCGTAGGCTGCCACGCAGTAGATCGCTGCCGCCGCAAAGAAGAACGCCACTGGCATCCCCAGCGTCTTACGGTCCACCTTGCCCGGGCGGACGGCGATGGTAATGGCCGCGATGAGCGCCGCGTTGCAGATGACAGAACCAATGGCGTTGCCGTAGGCGATCTCACCATGGCCGGACACCGCCGACATGGTGGAGACCATCACCTCGGGCAGGGTGGTGCCGATGGACACCACCGTGGCACCAATGAGCAGCTCCGGCAGGTGGAACCGCCGGGCCAGCGCCGAAGCGCCATCCACAAACCAGTCGCCGCCCTTGATCAGGCAGAGCAGGCCGATGATAAATAAAACAACCGGAATCAGCATGGCTTTTCCCTCCTATACAGATACAATGCGAAACGTCTTTTTATCATACCAGATTTTTGATTTTATTGCAATCTTTTGCCCATTTTACCCCCACTCCGCAGAAAATTGTTGCACAGAAGCCGAAAACGATTTCTAGTAAAGAGGAGTTCGAGGTCATCAAGACCCACTGTATGCAGGGTGCCAACATGCTGCGGCGGCTGGAAAACTTTGAGGATGAACCCCTGCTGCAAACCGCCTACGACATCGCCCGCTGGCACCATGAGCGCTGGGATGGCCGGGGCTACCCGGACGGCCTCAAGGGCAATGACATCCCCATCAGCGCGCAGATCGTCTCCCTGGCCGATGTGTACGACGCCCTGACCAGTGAGCGCTGCTACAAAGAGGCGTTCTCCCACGAGACCGCCATGCGGATGATCCTGAACGGGGAATGCGGCGCGTTCAATCCCCTTTTGTTGGAATGCCTCACCGATATCCAAGCCGAGCTCCAGAAAAAGTTGTAAAACGCCGCTGTAAATCGTTAAAATTTCACACATGCAAAAAGCAGTGACCTGATTCGATTGAATGAACAAGGTCGCTGCTTTTGCTTTGCGGAGAAAAAATAGTATCCTGAGTATGTCGGAGAAGATGTTCTGTCCACCCCAGCCGTTACGTTTTTGGATCACCCCCGCCTGTGCGGGGAAAAGTTTGCACTGCGGAACATGATGAACGTCAACCAGGGATCACCCCCGCGTATGCGGGGAAAAGGGATAGCATAACGCAAAACTGAAAGGAGTTTTGGGATCACCCCCGCGTGTGCGGGGAAAAGGCGGTGACGGACTTTCCCACGCCGCCCTTGAGGGGATCACCCCCGCATATGCGGGGAAAAGTATACCTCAGCGATGAAGACCAGCAGCGGGTTAGGATCACCCCCGCGTATGCGGGGAAAAGCCGGAGGAAAACGACAGATAGATTTTGCAGCCGGGATCACCCCCGCATGTGCGGGGAAAAGAGTCAGGAGGTTCATGTGGTCACGTCCTTTCGGGGATCACCCCCGCGTATGCGGGGAAAAGAATTGCATAAGGCCTTGTCATGCTCGTCCGCTAGGATCACCCCCGCGCATGCGGGGAAAAGTATCAGCCCAGAGGTATGCAGGTCTCCACCACGGGATCACCCCCGCGTATGCGGGGAAAAGTTGTAGTTGGCCTGTTTGTTTGCCATGCCGTAAGGATCATCCCCGCGTATGCGGGGAAAAGTTCCATCCAGCATCTGACCGCAAGCTTGGGCGAGTTCAAGGTACAAAAAGGTCATCCGGTCCCGCACCTGCGGCAGCGTCTGCAGGTCTGGCCGGATCATGCCCGGCATCTCCGCCATGGTCTTATCCTCCACGCATCACGGTCAGCAGGCCAAGGCCGTAGGCTTTGCCCCGGCCCATGCCCTGACACAGCAGGTTCCGGAACGCCTCGGGGTCCGTCACCTGCAAAACGCCCTCATACGTCACCGCCAGCAGCGACACCGGGCGGGTGCCGCGCTTGGCAAAGTGGTGCCACTGCACCCGGGTCACGGTAAAGGAATCCTCCGTCAGGGCAAAGCCGTGCTTTGCGGCGCGATCCAACAGCCACTGCTTCTGGTACTGTGTCGTGCAGTGTGCGGCCACGGTTCCCCGCGCTGCGGGTTTTTGGGCGTCTTTGCAGCTTTTGGTGGGGTTGGCCGCCAACCGAAACTGCCAGCGGCTGCCCGGTGTGATCCGCGCCAGCAGCGGGTCATAATTCCGGGACTCTGGTGCCGCTCCGGTGCCAAACTGCTCCACAACGCCGGAGAGGTCCGGCATCTCCTCGCTGAGGAGAAGCAGATACAGCTTTTCGCCCAGCCGGTCCAGCCGCCACAACCGACGGCGGCGCTCCCCGGAAAAGGCACTTTCCACCGCGCCATGGAATTTCTGTGGTGCCGCCAGCGCCGTCATGGTGCTGCGGCGGATGGGGTCAAGCTCTACACGGGATAAATACATCTGCACTTCACCTCACAATTCACAGAATGGGTCATGGGCGGTCGGCTCCGGGGCCCCTGCGGGCTGCCGGAGGGAGATCTCCCGGGCCGAGCGGTAACCGTACTGCCGGTGCCGCGGGTCGTAGGAGAGAGGCACATCCCGCTGCGGGACAGCCCCCGGCTCCTGCGGTGCGGCATCCGCCACGATGCGGGTCGGCTTGGGCTCGCCGGGGCAGAGTGCGGGCTCTGCCTGCAAGGCCTCCACAAGGCCCTGCTCCCGCAGGCCCAGGCAGAGCGGCAGAGTGGGCGGGCAGGCACGGCGGCCCAGGTACAGCGGGAACACCGGGTGGGTCAGCGCCTCTTCCAGTTCCTGCAGCAAAGCGGTATCTTCACTTTCCAGGCCCACCAGAAAAACAGCATCTTCGAGGTAATGGCGGTAGGTGACATAGGAGCGGTCTTTCTCCTCGTTGCGGGCCATGTGGAAATCCACCAACAGCTGGCCCTCCCGATCCACCCGGACGCCAAAGCGCAGCTGCGCCAGCCGGGTCAATGGCTCGGTCTCATCCCGCCGCAGGCCCAGCGCCGCGGCCAGCAGACCGATGACGCCGCTCTTGGTAGGCTCCCGGGCCGTTTTCCGGGTCTCGAATTTGGAATCCGCGCCCCATGCCTGCAAAGGCGCTGCCAACCGAAGCAACAGCGTTGCCATCATTCCACCTCGTTTCCGGTCAGGTTCTCCTTAACAGCTTCTTCCAGTGCATCCAGCATGGTGTTCAGCGGCTGGGCCGGGGCCAGTGCTTCCAGCCCGGTGCCCACGGTAAAGCTCTTTGCAGGGGCCTCCGCAAAGCTCTGATACAGCTGCTGTGCATAGGCCTGCAACGCGTTCTTGGAGGGCTCCGCGTAGCCCTCCACGCTCTTCCGCACCGCCCGCTCAAAGGCACCACAGAGGTTCACGGGCTGATCCTCCCGGATGGTCACATAGACGGCATCCGGCAGAGTGCGGTTGGCAAAGGTGTTCTGACTACCCGTAGGCATGGAACGGATGAACGCTTCGCCAAAGCTCCGCACCACTTCGGCTGCTTTTTCCGCGCCCAGATGGCGTTCAAGCTCCATCACATTGACGGTTGCATAGCGGTATAGAGTCGCTGAGTTATATTCTTTGGTGTCCAAATGGCTTGCACCCGCGTTGTCGCTATCCGGACAGTCGTCCACAGCGGTAAAGTAGTCGTATTCGTTCTGCACCGCATGGGTAGAGATGCTGTGGGCCACCTGTGCGGCGGCATCGTAATTCAGCGAAGCTGCCTCAGCCACCATTCTGCCAAACAACACCATATCTACCGAAGGAGCTGCACCCAAAGCATCTTTATACTTTTGGGCCTCTGTACAACCCTCAATTCCCAGTTCCGCCAAAGCACTTACTTGCGCCTTACTCAGAAAAATCAGCGTTTTGAGCTTTTTCTCATCTTTCTTCTCGTTAACTTTGAGCCCTGTGTTTTTTACTACTTCCTTTGCCAGCTTGGCAGCATCTTTTTCCGGGGCAAGGGCGGCGATTTCTTTTTCCACCAGCTCCGTCATCTTTTTGGTGCGCTTGCCCACATCCTCTTCGTCCAGCAGGCTTTCCTCTACAAAGGCCTGCCGCATGGCGTGCTTCCACGCCTGAGAGGAGACCCGGGCGCGGGTCACGCCGCCGTAAATGGCCGTTTTGGGGCTGCCCGTATCGTCCCGGTTGATGCAGCTGGGCGGCACAGTCTGCAGCACATGGAAGTCAACATACAAACGCTTTTTCATAAGTCAGTTCTCCTTTTCCTGCGTCTCGGACGATTCGTTCTTCTCGTAGCGGTAGAGGTCCTGCCCCCACTGCAGGCGGATGTTGGCGGGCAGCTGTGCCAGCTGCGGGGCATCGCACTGCAGCCCGTACAGGTCAACAGCCAACCGCGGGTAATCCAGCGGGATGCTGTCCGGCTTTGCGGCCCGCAGCAGCTGAATCATGCCCCGCAGATGATGGCTGATCTCGGTAATTTCTTCGGCGGTAGCCAGCGCGTTGAACCGCCGCAGAATGCTGCTCTCGGTCCAGTCCTGCCCACTGGCCACGGTCTGCTCCGCCAGCCTGCGCACGGCCCGGCCCAGCGTGCAGCCGAGCTGGCTCACGCACACAGTATCGTTGCTCTGCTGGTGCAGGGCATACAGGGTCAGTGCCAGATAGACCGCCCACTCTTCATGGGAGGGGCCATTTGTGCCGTAAAAGCTCGCAGGCATCCCCTGCAAAAGGCCTCCCCACAGGTCTGGAAGCTCCCCGGGTGCATGTCCGATGCCCCGTCGCAGCTTTGCCAGCTCTGCACGCCGCTGGTTCTCCGGCAGACCCCAGAGCCATTGAATCTTGCCGTCCACATAGCCCCTGATGGCCTGTGTGCGGCTCTCTTTTTTCTCACTCATGCCGTTCCTCCCTCATCGTTTGTTTTCGGGTAAAGTTTGTACAGCCCCGCCCGGAAGCGGTTATAAGCTTTGGGAGCCGTGTGCAGCTCCATCCGTTCGGTCTTTTTCCCGGCGTCCAGCTTGACCCGGTGCCCTACCAGTGCGGCGCTGCCAGCCTCCAGCACCATCTGCTGACCCAGCTGCTCTGCAATGCCTCGGGCGATCACCTGCCAGCGGGCTGTGGTTTCGGTCATGTCGTCTTCTTCCGGGTCGATGCTCTGCAGCCACTGCCGGAACGGCTGGTCTACTGCAAAATAGAACTGGGAACGGGCAGATTCCGTAACTTTTTGTAAATCTTTATAGGCTTTTACCCGGTTGTAATCAAGCCCGCCTGCAAGTTTCAACTCTTTTGCCAGCATTCCAATCCAGTTTGCAGCATCCACACACCGTTCCACTTCTCTGTTGATGCGTGGTGTCCACGAATCGCCCAGGTTATCCAAAAGCGCTAATTGCATAGATAATTGATCAGAATAAGAGTCTTTGACAGATGCGCCCTGGTCATCGTACTGTATCCCAATTGTTTGCAGGATAATTCGTTCTTTCTTTTTGAGCAAACCAGCCTCTTGCAGTCGAAGATTCCAGCTTAGGACGCCCGGCTTATGCCCTTTCGGATTCAACATCGTGGGAAATTCTCTCCACAACTGAACACTCGCATCATGCTGCTGCGGCATATATGTTGCTTTCTCGTTTTCTTTCGATGTCTTTCTCCAAAGTGTCATTTGTTCTGCCAATGCATTTTCTGGCGGCCAATAATCGCCTCCCAAAACTTCATATCCGGTTACACGCTTTCCTTTTTCCGAACGTTTCAGTAAGATTCGTCTGGATTGCAACGTCAAAAGCTCTGCCGGATTTTGAGGAACCCGAATCTCCACGCTCTGTTCTGTCCGTGGGCATTCCCACTCCCAGCACGGCTTTTGCTCTTCTCGTATTACTTCGTCGTCTTCTGGAAGAGCCATATTGCGCATCAGGGTTTCAAACAGATTTTTTCCTTTTATTTCTACAAAGCCAATTTGTCCAAGCCATCCTACACCATGCCGTGGCTTGTTTCCCTCTCTGGGACGCCCTCCACGTTCATCGTATCCATTTTGATGCACCAGCCAGCGTGCCGCCTGTGCGTAAGTAAGGGATTCACATGCATCAGCTGAAACACTTTGAAACAGCGGCGTTTTATTTCCACTCTGCGCCCGTTCGCCATTTAGCTTTTTCCCATCAAATTCAATTCCATTGCGAAGCTCGGCAATCTGCCAGAATGGCCGCTCCGGATGGAAGAGCCAGAAGCGGTCTTTCCACTGCTCCAGATAGTCCCGGATGGGCTGCTCCGGGAAACGTTTCAGCTCCCACAGCGCTCCCCAGCGCTCCAGAGCGGCTTCTTCGTCTTCCAGCGGCTCCGGCTCCCCCACTTCGTTCACGCGGGAAAAGACCGTAAACAACACTGCCAGCAGCAGCCGCAGCATGGCCGCATCCTGGGTGGGCATCTCTCCTGCCAGGTCCATGTACTCCTGCGCATGGACCAGTGCATCCGTCAGAGAAACTTCCTGCACAGTATTGTCCGGCAGACGGACACGGACCCAGGGTTCCGTCAACAGGTTGAACTCAATTTCCTGCATCAGCTTCCTCCTTTTCATAAATCAGACCATTCTCACGGTCATAATGGAGCGTCATCCCCGCCAGATGGGCCGTCAGCGTTTCATCCAGCAGCAGCACCAGCTCCCCGCGCAGCATCGGGGAGAGCTGCCATTGGGCCAGCAGACGGCGGTTGTCCGCTTCCAGCTCGTCAATGACGCGTTTCACGTTCCATTCCTTGCCAAACACTGCCGGGAGCCGCAGTTTCTGCCGTGCGATCTTCAGCGCCTCCTCCGGCTGCGGCGGGCAGTCGGACGCTACCGTCCGGCCTCCCTCCTGCCACGGCAGGAAATGGATGCTGCCATCCCGCCCCTGCACCATGACCAGCACCTCAACAGACGGGTCGCCGTCACGGACAGCCGCCCGGGCCGCCGGGTCAGAACAGGCGCCCTCGTCTGCCATCCAGCCGTCCAGCGTATTGAGCCGGGGGAATTTTTTATACACCTTCGGGTGATGCACCAGATAAGCCTCTGCCCGGTCCTTTCGCTTTCCCTGTTCCAGTTCATAGTTATGGCACAGCTTCTCACTGGCGGCGTCTTCGGGCAGTTTGTCCTCCGCCGCCCAGCCATACACCTGCTGTACCAGCGGGGAGATCTCTTCCGGCAGGCGGATGGTCTGAGGCAGCAGTTCCCGTGTCCGCCAGAGCAGCCACTTGCCGTAGACTGCCGCGCTGCCCTCATCAAAGGCTTCCTCTCCGGTATCCAGCACTGCGCAGACTGCTGCCTGCATCGGCTGTGGGCGGCAGCGCCAGGTGTGGCGGTGCAGACGGCCAATGCGCTGTAGCAGCAGGTCTATCGGGCAAAGTTCCGTCACCATAACGTCAAAATCAATGTCCAACGACTGTTCGAGCACCTGCGTGCCCACCACAATGAGTCCATCCCGCCGGGCCGGAGTCGAGTGCTTGCCGATCCGCTCCATGAGCTCCTGCTCCCGCGCGGCGCGGTCCGGCATCAGGAATTGTGCGTGGAACACCTGCACTTCTTTTTCCGGCAGAGCTTCCCGCAGCATCCGGGCCACGGCCTGTGCCTTTTTAACGGTGTTGACGATGACACCCGCGCAGCCGCCCGCCAGCATCTTTTCGCGCAGGAAACCGGGCAGGCCATCTTCCGTCAGCGGAACCGTCTGTACCGTCCGGCTGGGCGTATCCAGCAGAATGGTCGTCTGGCGGACTTCCTCCCCATCCGTCCAGGTCAGGAGCGGATAGCCGCAGCTGGTCTTCCACGGTGCGTCTGGTGCGGAGGTTCGCTTCTGCTGGTAGGCTTCCACCAGCTCTGCCCGCCGCCGGGCCGGCAGCGTGGCCGAAAGTAAGATCACCGGCACCCGATACCAGCCCAGCCATTCCAGCGCCCGGTCAAGGTAGCGGTTCATGTAGGCATCATAGGCATGGCACTCGTCGATGATCACCACCTTGCCCGCAAGGCCGAGGTGGCGCAGCATCACATGCTTTTGTTTGAGCGCCGCCATGAGCAGCTGGTCCACCGTACCAATGACAAAGCAGGCCAGCAGCGCCTGCTTGCTGCCCCGGAACCACTGGTGCACCTGCACCCGGTGCTCGTTTGTCTCGGAATCGTCCCAGTCGTCTTCTACCGGAACGGTCTGTTTCTGTAAGCGGATATACTCTTCGTTCAGCTCTGCCATGCCGTGGGCCAGCCGGATGCACTTTAGCAGCCTGTCCGGCTGGTTGTCCGCCCACTGCACCAGCCGCCCCAAAATCCCGTTTGCCGTTGCCTGCGTAGGCAAGCCAAAGAAGATTCCACCCGCGCCAAACCGCGCCGCCAGAATTTCCGCGGCTGCCAGCGCAGCCTCCGTCTTGCCTACACCCATCTGGGCCTCTAAAATCAAAATTCCCGGGGCGCTCACACTGTTGGCTGCTTCCACGGCAGCAACCTGTACCGCGTTGGGCGGGAATCCAAAACGCGCTTTGAACTCCTCTTCGTCCACAATAGAAGTCTGCGCCTCCCAGGGTGCCGTCAGGTCTTTCTCATCCCATTTATTCCAGGCCAGTTCCGCACGCTCCGGATAAGCCACTTCGTTCCCCAGTTCTTCTACCGGGATCAACGGAAAATACTCGGTATTGCTGGCAATCCAGTCCGCCATGATAAGCAGCCCTGTCAGCAGAATTTCTGTAGGCGGAGTCAAGTCCGGCAGCTCTGCCGGGTCGTCGTAGCCGCAATCTTTCAGCGCTGTCTCAAACAACTCATCCCAGCAGCTTTCCCAAAATGCCTTTTCTCCCTTGGGGTAGTAGTTGCATGTCCAGCTCACCAGCTGAGCTTCCACTTCTTCCTGCTCCTGCGGCTTGCCGTGGTGGGCCCCCGCAATGGAGGCGATTCCTGGCGGACACTTCAGCTCTATCAGAATCGCTTCGCTCGCCCGGGCGTGAGGTGTTTTCTTCCGGTCCTGCTCCGAGCAGGTCAAGGTGGTAAAGCGCTCAATTCGCTGCTTTGCCTCTGGCAGCAGCGGCATCAGGACACTCTGAAAGGCAACAACGCTCTTACCAAGATCATGTGTCCAGCCCAAAAAGCGTGCCAGCGCGATCAGGGCTTCTTCGTCCAGGTCGGTTGCTTTCTTCACGCTTTCCGGCAGCCACTTCCGCACCAGCAATTCCATAATTTCTGCCGTATCCCGCAGATGCATCCAGAGCGGCAGCCAGAGGCTCGTGTCATTCGAATCGGTTTTGCCCGCCAGAAGCCTTGCGTAGGTCAGTTTCATGCCGCGCCTCCTGTTCGTCCGGTGTGTGTTATTTTCCGAGATAGATATAGCATTGTGCTTGTACTATAAGATGGACTTTTTCAATTTTAAAGTATTTTTTGCTTTATTTTTTCAAAGCTAGCACCGATTCCCCACTCTTGTCAATTATTTTTCATCGTTTTGTAGGGAAGCACAAAGTTTCTACTCGCTTTTTGTGCACAAAAAACCGCCCCGGCTTCCTGTTACGGAAACCGGGGCGGTTCATTATGCTTTATTGGTGCTTTCTCAAGCCCTCACGCGATCACTTGCGGGGGTTCTTGATCGCAGCCTGAGCGGGTGCCAAAATTGCAGAGCGTTCGGAATAACGATGATACGTTATTTGTGAATTTCCAGTGTGTTTTGCCCCATCTCCGCAATGATCTTCTCCAAATTTTCTTCCTGCAAATAGAATTCCGGCAGTTTTGCCTTGTCATATAGAACGAATGGGCGGCGTTTGCAAGGAGCAGTCATACACAAAACGCCCCCGGCTTCCTGTCATGGAAACCGGGGGCGCTGCGGTTTTATGGGAA
>OGJJ01001288.1_pt1 | contig 19395 bp, 19 predicted proteins | sample 1572081 | NCBI WGS metagenome assembly OGJJ01 (sample SAMEA2582122, study PRJEB24529) | metagenome | biome: Human gut stool | place: China | collected 2011
TGGTTCCTTTTTTATCTCGTGGGCATGTGATTGAAAATTCTCATCTTAATTTCATCTTTATATTGACCAATAAAAAAGTAAAAACCCAATGGAAAAAAACAAAAACACTGTGGGAGAAAAACAAAAACACTGTGGGAGCGATTTAAAAACCCAATGGGAGAGAAACAAAAACACAATGGGAGCGTGAAAGCGCTCCCATTGTGTTTTGTATTTTCAAAAATGAAACATTGATGAAACATCGCTGAAACATAGAATACCAATGTTTCATATTTTAAAATCCTTGATTATCAACTCTTTGTGAGTAAAAAGTGAAAGATGAAAGATAAAAAAGGTTTTTTGTTACGTATAAGAAAAAATAGGGGATTGTACCGGTATTTTACTTCTTAATGCAAGCATCTAACAATGTTTCAATCGCTTCGCGGTCCATGTGTTGACCGATGAAAACGAGTTTCTGCATACGATCACCATATTTATCGTCCCAATCTTTAAAGGCGGCTGGGTTTTGTTGCTTGAATTGCTCCAACTCATCGGCAGGCATTGTGGCATACCATTGCCCTGCTTGGCTCAGAGAAACTTGCTTACCTGCTTGCTCAAACACATAACACATATCGGGTTCTGTGGCAAAGTAGCAAAGTCCTTTGCAGCGAATAACGCTGCTGGGCCAAAGGCGCGCTACCAATTGGTCGAACTCTGTCATATCGAACGGTTCTCGACGCTTGTAGACGAAGGTGCTAATACCGTATTCTAAGGCTTCACCCTCTTCCTCATTCTCAAGACCGTGGTGGTGATGACAGTGACAGTGGTCATGATCATGGTGGTGATGTTCGTGTTCATCGTTTTCCTCTTCTTCATGATCATGGGCGTGGTGATGATGGTGTTCGTGCTCTTCTTTCTCCTCTTCGTCGCCTTCAACAGCGGCAATCCACTTAGCTGAAGTAGCTACCTGCTCAAAGTCAAAGCTATTACTATTGACCAACTTGTCGAGGTCAACATCGCAGTAGTCGCACGTAATGATTTCGGCTTTAGGCTGAATTTCGCGAATAATAGCCTTGATGCGTCCTAACTCTTCCGCGCTAACTTCGGAAGACTTGTTGAGCAAAATCGTGTTGCAAAACTCGATTTGCTGAATTACGAGACTTGCGAGGTCGTCCTCCTTCATGTCCTTCTTGTAAAGGTCGTGGCCTTCAGAGAACTCATCACGCAGGCGGAGAGCATCGACTACAGTCACTACAGAGTCAAGTCGGGCAATGCCTTTTGTAGCCAAGTTAGGGTACATTTGGGGGTAAACGCTAATCGTTTGTGCGATAGGAGCTGGTTCGCAGATGCCGCTGGCTTCAATGACGATGTAGTCAAAGCGTTGTTCGCTAACGATGTCGCTCAACTGCTGAACGAGATCCATCTTCAATGTGCAACAAATGCAACCATTCTGTAGGGGGACAAGGCTATCGTCGCCTTCGCCTACAATGCCACCTTTGGCTATGAGGTTGGCATCAATGTTTACTTCGCCTATGTCGTTAACGATAACGGCAAATTTAATGCCTTGTTTATTCTGTAAAATGCGATTTAATAGAGTAGTTTTGCCGCTTCCTAAATAACCAGTGAGCAGCAGTACTGGTGTAACAGATTGTGTCATATTATTGTGTATCTTCTAAACTCATTAAATTAATCCGAAATGTTGCAATAAGGCTTTGCCAGCAAAGAACAACATGGGCATGAGTAATGAAGGAAGTAGATTGATCGTTTTACAATCTTTAATGTGAAGCACACCCAAACCTGAGGCTGCAATCAATATGCCACCGACTAGTGAAACTTCTGCAATAAGTTCGGTAGAGATAAAAGAACGTGATAATAAGGCAATACCATAAATAGCGCTCATCCATACAAAAACAGCGATAGACGTAATCGCTACACCAAATCCATAAGATGAGGCGACTACCACCATTGTGACGAGGTTGAGTGTGGCAGCTGTCATTAAATAAGTATTGTCATTATAGAGCGCGCTCATGACGGGACCCATCATGGCCAACGTACCCACACAGCAGAGTAAGATGCTCGTTGTGATGCCCTCAGAAAGGTTACTCGTTGAGATGCGTCGCGTAGCACGTTCCATACGTTGATCCATTTTTAATACCGTACCTAACAACCCACCTATTGAGAGGCAGAAGATAAAGAGAGCAGGGTATTGCGTCTTTTGCATACTATCAATGGCTACGTTCATACCTAAGGCTAAGGCACAAAGTCCCATAGCGGTATTCAGTACATTGATATATTTCTCGCTGATGCCACGTTTAAATAACGCCCCAATGGCACTACCTACGAGAACGGCTATAGCATTAATAATAATAGCGTACATAAAGAATTTGATGTTGTTTGAATGTCCTTTTATAATTTTGTTGCAAAGTTAACGCGAATGCTTATAATAACCAAATAATGATTTAAGAGATAAACAGCAATTTATTTTCCTAATTGGGGGGGGGCGGGTTTGTAACCCGCGGCAGCAGCAGAATGCTTTGAATATCTACAACATGCTGCTGCCGCGGGTTACAAACCCGCCCCCCAATTAGGCTGATAATTTGCAGTTTGTCAATCTCCTGCTTCATTCAAATTTCTCGTTAAAATTCAAAAACTAAAACATTTTGCGTACACCCTATGAATATAATGTTTAAATTTGTCGGCAAATTAAACTATAATACAACTGAAAGTATGGAAAATATAGATTGGGCAAACCTAAAGTTTGGGTATATGCCAACCGACTATAACGTGCGTTGCTATTATCGTAATGGCAAGTGGGGAGAAATAGAAGTATCTTCATCAGATGTTATCAACATACACATGGCAGCTACAGCCCTTCATTACGGACAAGAAGCCTTTGAAGGTATGAAAGCCTTCCGTTGCCCTGACGGTAAAATCCGTGCATTCCGTATTAAGGACAATGCCGAACGTTTGCAAAGCACTTGCCGTGGCATCTTGATGCCCGAACTTCCTACCGAACTCTTTGAAGAAATGGTAAAGAAGGTTGTGAAACTTAACGAACGTTTCGTTCCTCCTTACGAAAGTGGAGCTTCCCTCTACATTCGTCCGTTGCTTATCGGTACAGGCGCACAGGTAGGCGTTCACCCTGCTAATGAATACCTCTTTATGATATTCGTTTCGCCCGTAGGTCCTTACTTCAAGGGCGGTTTCGCTACTAACGACTACGTTATCATTCGTGAGTACGATCGTGCAGCACCCTTAGGTACAGGTCGTTATAAAGTTGGCGGTAACTATGCAGCCAGCCTCGCTGCCAATAAAATGGCACATGACGCAGGTTATGCTTCAGAGTTCTATTTGGATGCAAAGGAGAAGAAGTACATTGACGAATGTGGTGCTGCCAATTTCTTTGGTATCAAAGAAGGTAAGTATATTACCCCCAAGTCATCATCTATCCTCCCTTCTATCACCAATCGCAGTTTGCAGCAGTTAGCAAAGGATTTAGGTATGGAAGTAGAAGTACGTCCTATTCCCGAAGAAGAGCTTTCTACCTTCGAAGAAGCAGGAGCGTGTGGTACAGCAGCCGTTATCAGTCCTATTCGCAAGATTGACGATCTTGAAAATCATAAGAGTTACGTCATCTCAAAGGACGGAAAACCTGGGCCTTGGAGTGAAAAACTTTATACCCACCTTCGTGCCATTCAGTATGGTACAGAACCTGATGTTCATGGTTGGACAACAGTGATTGAATAATAAAGTTTGGTAAACAATCTGTAATAGAATGTGCAGATGTGAGAAAAGTGCCTTTTGACAATTTGATTGCATCTGCACATTCCTTATATATTAGGTGTAAGACATGAAAAAGTTATCTCATTTATTGCTTGTTGTTATGGTGCTTTCTTCGTTCAGCACCTTCGTGGCTTGCAATAGCGATAAGAAGAAATTAGAAGATAAAGAGCGTGAACTGAGCGAATTACGCCAATTGGCTGAACTCGATAAGAAGGAAATGGAAAACCAATATGCTGAGTTTGCCAGCCAATACGGAGAATTGAAGAAAGGCGTGAAAGACGACTCACTTGTCAATCGCTTAAATCAAGAGCAAGCCCGTGCAGAGGCTTTGCTCAAAGAGTTGCAAAATACCAAGGCCAGTAGCTCGGCTGAAATCTTGCGCTTAAAGCGTGAATTGGCCACGGTACGTGCCGTATTGCGTGACTACATTCGCCAAGTAGACTCTTTACAGCAAATGAATCACGCACTGATAGGTGAACGCGACTTAGCACGTGCTGATGCAGAACGTGTGCGTCAAGAAAACTCCAACATTCAGGCCGAGAACTCTCACCTCAATGAACGGGTAGCCATTGCTGCGCAACTCAATGCAACGGGCGTTTCAGTTGCTCCGCTGAAGAAGAATGGTAAGAATGCCAAGAAGAGTAAGGACATCGCTCGCTTTGCCGTATCGTTCACCATTACGCGCAACGTAACAGCAGCGGCTGGTAATCGTACTATCTATGTACGTTTGCTCAAACCAGGTCAGCAAGTGGTTAATCAGTCGGGTAGTTTCCATTACGAAAATAAAACAATCGGTTATTCTGCTGCTAAGACAATAGAATATACCGGTCAGGAAGCTCACGCTACTGTCTATGTGCCAGTAAGCGAGTTCTTAGGGGGAGGTACCTATTCCGCTTACATCTTTGCCGACGGACAAATGATAGGGTCGGGTAGTGTAGCACTGGGTAAATAAAGTTAAAAGGCTTAACGAAAATAGATTCGTTAAGCCTTTTATCGTTATGGGCATAAAAAGGCTTTGCAATGATTCGTGTAGAAACAATATCAACTGCAATTTATCTACTTTATCCACATGATGCGTTGCTATAGAACCCAAACTTTGGAAATCTTTTCTTCCCTTTAAGTGCTTATGATAAACGTTTTTATTTTTTTAGGTGTACAAAGCCGATAAAAGCCAAAAAAAATGAGTAAAATATCGGTCATTGTTTTTTTAAGTATTATCTTTGCCCCGTAATAAAAGTCCGTATGCAAAGCGTATGTGGCAATTTAATTGAAATTCAATAACTATAATTTCTACAAACAATTAATTTTTACAACAATGGCAACTACAAATGCTAGCGCACCCAAGGGTGCACCCAAACAACAATCAAAGGGCTTTACCGGCATCAAGTCAGGTTTCGCCGTAATCATCGTATGTTTCTTCATTGCTTTGGCACTCTACCTCTTCGGTGCTGGTGCACTCAGCAACTTCAAGGGTACAGAAGGTGACCCCGCAATGTTCTCATTCCTTTCTGATAACACATACGAACCTGCAGGTATTATCGGTACAGTCTACAAAGGTGGTTTCGTTGTACCTATCATCTGGACTTTGTTCGTAACCGTAGTAGCTTTGGCTATCGAACGCTTCTTCGCTATCCGCAATGCTTACGGCCGTACAAGCTTGACTAAGTTCGTTGCCGATATCAAGGTAGCTCTCCGTCAGAATGACCTCGTTAAGGCTCAGCAACTTTGCGACAAGCAACGTGGTTCTGTAGCAAACGTTGTAGGCGCTACACTCCGCAAGTACAAGGAAATGGAAGAAAACACCGTTCTTACTAAGGAACAGAAGGTGCTTTCAATCCAGAAGGAGTTGGAAGAAGCTACCGCTCTTGAAATGCCTATGATGCAAGAAAACCTTCCTATCATCGGTACTATCGTAACACTCGGTACTTTGATGGGTCTGTTCGGTACTGTATTGGGTATGATCAAGTCATTCTCTGCAATGGGTGCAGGTGAAGGTGGTGCTGACTCTTCAGCACTTTCAGTAGGTATCTCTGAGGCACTTGTTAATACTGCCTCTGGTATCGCAACTGGTGCGCTCGCCGTTATTACTTACAACTACTACACTAACAAGATCGACCGCTTGACTTTCAGCCTCGACGAAGTTGGTTTCACTATCGTAGAAACTTTCTCAGCAACTCACTAATCGCATAAAAAGGTATTTAAGACATGGGACGTTTTAAAATCAAAAAACAAGATACGTTCATAGACATGACGCCTATGAGCGATGTCATGGTCCTGCTGCTTACCTTCTTTATGTTGACTGCAACTTTCGTTAAGGAAGAACCGATTAAGGTGGTAACACCTGGATCTGTTTCTGAAATCAAGATTCCTTCTACCAACTTGCTCACTATCTTCGTAGAGAAGAACGGCAAGGTGTTCATGACAATGGACTCTCCCGAAGGCCTTACTAAGCTCGCTGATGCGATGAACGAGGCTGGTAAGTTGAGCCTTACGCCACAGGAAGTGAAGGAATTTGCACAGGCTCCTACATTCGGTACACCGCTCAACACCATTCATGGTTGGTTGGCCAGTGGCGACAACAAGAATGAATTGCTCACTAAGAGCAAAGAAGCTGGTATTCCTTGCGACAGCGTAAACAATGAGCTGAAGACCTGGGTAAGCACAGCCCGTGAGGCGTGTGGCGAGAATATGCGTATTGCAATCAAGGCTGATAAGTCTACTTCCTACGCTGTAATTAAAAGAGTTATGGATTCTCTACGTGAGATTGAGGAAAATCGTTACAACTTGATTACCTCACTCAAGGGCGTAGAAAACTAAAATTTGAATGTTATGGCAAAATTAGGTGGAAGTAAACAAAAGAAGATGAGCTCGCGCGTGGACTTCACGCCGATGGTGGATATGATCATGTTGCTCGTGACATTCTTCATGCTTTGTACGACTCTTCTCAAACCGCAGACTATGGAAATCTCTATGCCTTCGGATAAGGAAGACATCAAAGAAGAGAATCAGAGTCAGGTAGCCGCTTCTAAGGCTATCACTATCCTCATCGATGAGAATAACACGCTCTACTACTTCAAGGGTAAACCTGATGGTGGTACCGATATTCCCGACGAAGGTAAATTGTTCGCAACTACGTATGGCAAGAATGGTCTCCGCAAGGTGCTCCTCGAGAGCAATCCTCAGGCTGTAAAGGCTGTACAAGCATTGAAGGACAAGTACGCTCGTATGGCGACCTCTAATGTACAACAGGAGCAAAAGCAGAAAGCACAGTATAAGGAAGAGCTGAACAAGATTAAGAACGCTGAATACACGCCAAGTGTAATCATTAAGGCTTCTGACAAGGCAACTTATGATAACCTTATTCAGGTGCTCGACGAAATGCAGATTTGCAGCATTGGTCGTTACGTAATTGATAAGTTTGCAGACGGTGACAGACTCAAGATTGAGGCTCTCAAGAACGGCACTGCGCAGTAATAACAATAAGCTAAGTATAACAATATGTCTAAAATAGATTTAGCATCAAAACAATGGTGTGACTTGGTCTTCGAAGGACGTAACAAGGAGTACGGAGCTTATCGTAACCGCGCCAATAAAGGCAAGTTCCAACTCCGTGCAATCATCATTGTACTCATTGCCATTGTAGCAGTTGCTGCTATTCTGTTGGCTAAGTCAGCAGTAGAGCAAGCATTGGCAAGTGGCAAAGATATGGCTTCTGAAGAGGTTACCGAACTTCAAGAATTGAAGAAGGACGAACCTAAGAAGGAACAACCTAAAAAGAAAGAACCCGAACTCGAATACGAAAAGCCTGTTGAGAAGGTTAACGTAAAGTCTTCTATTCAGTTCACTGTTCCTAAGATCGTTGAAGACGACAAGGTAGATCATTCTAAGGAACTCAAGACTCAGGATGAAGTTACCAAGAATAAGTTCGCTATCGCTGCTCAAGACTACACCAACCCTAATGGTGATAACAGCGGTATCAACATTGACGACTTGAAGGAGAACCAGCGTGCTGGTGGTACGACAGTTCCTCCCAAGGAACCTGAAGTAGTAGATAATGCTATCGTAGAAGTTCCAGCTACTTATCCTGGTGGTGAGGCTGCTTTGCTTCAGTTCGTAAGCAAGAACCTCGTTTACCCCGCTATCGCTCAGGAACAAGAATTGCAGGGTACTGTAGTACTTCGTTTCAAGGTAGACGTTGATGGTTCTGTAAGCGCCGTTAAGGTTGAGAAGTCACTTTCTAAGGAATGCGACCAAGCAGCCGCAGCCGTAGTACGTAAGCTTCACCGCTTCGTACCTGCTAAGCAGCAAGGTCACCCCGTTCCTGTATGGTTCCGTCTCCCGATCCGTTTCCGTATTCAGTAATACACTTGAATTCGTATTATAATGTATAAGTGCAGCTAACGCAAAAGTGTTAGCTGCACTTTTTTTGTGGCGCATGGTGTGTCAAAGATTTCTATAAACTAAAGTTCTGATTTAGATAATTTGTAGTTCACACACACGAATCTGAAACAGTCAACGCATGGTGCGTTGCAGAAATATTTTTTTTAGATGTTTTCTTGTAATGATTTATAATGCTGATAATCAAATGTTTATATGCTGTCTTGCGGATTTTCTTGAAAATATTTTTCAAAAAAAGTAGGGAAATGTTTGGTGTTTATGAAATTTGTTGTACCTTTGCACTCGCAAACGAGAAACAAAGACACTCGCAAGCTAAAGCATGGCGCGATAGCTCAGATGGTTAGAGCGCATGATTCATAATCATGAGGTCGACAGTTCAATCCTGTCTCGCGCTACTAAAGCAGTTGCAACGAAAGTTGTGACTGCTTTTTTTATTGGCTTAATTGTGTTATGTTTTTGTATATTTTTGAAAACTGCAATTGGGCCTTTCCTCTTAACCGCTTCCGTGACCAGAGAAGGGAAATAAGTAACACTTACTGTTTGAACTTTCTGCTGTTTGTCAGTTAGAAGCGCAGCAAGTAAAGGGAATCTGTTCCCCCTCATCGGTCGGGAGGGGGTAGAGGAGAGGCCCAATTGCGGTTTACTTGTTCTACTTCACACGTAAAATATCCGTTAGGCGCGAAAAAAGTTGTATTTTTGCACAGATTAAACCAATAAAGCGAGGAGCCATGCGCTCAAGTTCGCTTTGTTCATTACAATGACACTCATTAAAAAGCTTGATATATATATATTAAAGAAGTTCCTGCTGATATTTGCCGGAGCCTTTTTTGTCGTGCTCTTCGTCTTCATGATGCAGTTTACATGGAAGTATGTAGACGACTTAATTGGTAAAGGACTTACGTTCGACGTGTTAGCTAAGTTCTATTGGTATATGGCTATCACCTTAGTGCGTGACTCTTTACCCCTCTCGGTGTTATTGGCTTCCTTGATTACTTTTGGTAACTTGGGAGAGTCGTTCGAGCTTTTAGCAATAAAGGCAGCAGGTATTCCGCTTATCCGTGTGATGCGCCCTTTAGCTATCTTTGCCTTGCTGATGTCAGGAGCCTCTTTCTACTTTCAGAATGTAGCTTCGCCCAATGCGCAGATGGAACTGAAGACCATGATCTTCAGTATGCGCCAACAGTCGCCTGCGGTGGAGATACCTGAAGGCGTTTTCTATAATGGTGTGCCCAATATCAATATATTCGTTCAGCGTAAGAATATTGAGACAGGCATGCTCTATCAAACCATTATTTATAAGACCGATCAAGGCTTTGACCGTGCTCAGATCGTTTTGGCCGACTCAGCACGTTTGGAGATAACTAAAGACAAAAAGCACCTTCGTCTTGAACTTTGGGACGGTGAGCAGTTTGAAAGTCTACAGTCGGCAGGTAGTGCACAAGCCATGATGCAAAATGGAGCACACGAACCCTTTGATCGCGAAACGTTCATCTTTAAGACGTTGCTTATCGACTTTGATAGCAACTTCAATATGATGGATAAGAGTTTGCTCTCAGGTATGGCCTCATCGAAGAATATGCGCCAGATAGAGCAGAGTGTTGACTCTATGAATCGCAATCTCGACTCGCTTGGTAGACAGTATTACAAAGATGCACAACTTACTTACTATCGTCGCCCTAAAATAAGTAAGAACGATTCGTTACAGATGATGCGTCTGTTGCAGGCGCGTACAGCAGCAAAAGCTGTCAACTTTGATACGCTTACATCGCGCGTGGGGGCTGACAAGATGCAGTTGGCACGCCAACAAGCGCTAACCACAGTCCAGTCCGCTACGGCAGACTTAGATTGGAAAAGCGTTAATACGAAAGACGAAATGAAAGACATACGCTCACACTGGGTAGAGTGGCATAACAAGATAACTTACTCATTGGCTTGTTTACTCTTCTTCTTCGTGGGTGCCCCCTTAGGAGCGATTATTCGTAAGGGCGGTTTGGGTATGCCGACAGTTATTTCGGTGGCTATCTTTATTGTATGGTACTTAGTCTATACATGGGGTATGAAAATGGCGCGTGAAGGCAATGTAAACATGATGTTTGGCATGTGGTTTAGCTCTATTGTGATTGCTCCCTTTGGCGTGTTCTTTACCTATAAGGCCAACAAAGACTCCGTGGTATTCAATATTGATGCTTATCGCCACTTCTTCAATCGTTTGTTGGGACTCCCAGCAAAGCGTCATATATTCCGTAAAGAAGTGATTATTGATGATCCACGATTGGACGTGCTTCCTTCTGAAATAGATACCCTCAAACAAGACTGCTTACAGTATAATAAACGGAAAAACCTCTATCGCGCTCCGAACTACATCAACATATTCTTCCGTTATCAAGAAGACACCGAAGTAGCGCGACTCAGTAGTCGTATGGAAGCTATTGTTGAGGAACTCTCCAATAGTAAAGACCGCCAAGTATTGGCCGAACTCAACATGTTGCCTATTCTCTTTACACAAGCACACACCTCACCTTTCCATAAACGTTGGCTTAATGTCATGGCAGGCGTGGTATTCCCCTTAGGTCTTGTGTTGTGGTTACGTATATGGCGCTTCCGCTTACGTCTCTTCCGCGATATGCGTGTCATCGTTCGCACATGCGACCGCTTACAGGCCGTATTGAATGGTACGTTCACGGCTGATGAAGGCGATGACGATGCTGTGGTATCGTCGGTAAGAGCTCAGACTCCTACTTCGCAGCGTCGAAAGAAAGCTTTGCTTTGGACGAAGCGTGTCGTTTTAGCTCTTGTTATCATCGCTGCTTTGTCGGCTGGTGGTTACTATGGTTGGAAAGCCTGGAAGCATCATCAGCGTACAAAGGGAGAAGAAAAGATTGAAAAAAACGAAAAAGGTACTCCAAATTCGTCAAATGCACCACAGAATGTTGACGACAGTGGAAAGGAATTACTACCTTTGCCCAAAGAAGGCGCACGCCAACTAAAATTGCCCGAACAGGCACCCGAATAGATTATTAACAAAGCTACTTGCATATACAAATATATGAGTTCATTTAAGCTCGCCTCCGTAGAAGAGGCCATTGATGATTTTAAAAAAGGTAAGTTCGTTATTGTAGTAGACGATGAAGATCGCGAAAATGAAGGCGACCTTATTCTTGCTGCAGAATTAGCCACTCCAGAACACGTTAACTTCATGTTACGCAACGGCCGTGGTGTGCTTTGCGCTCCTATTACAATCGAACGTTGCAATCAACTTGGATTGGAACATCAAGTGCAGACTAACACCAGCATGTTGGGCACTCCGTTCACCGTAACGGTCGACCTTCTTGAAGGTTGCACTACGGGCGTAAGTTGTCACGACCGTGCAGCTACCATTCGTGCATTGGCCAATCCCGATAGCCGCCCCGAAAGTTTCGGCCGCCCTGGTCACATCAATCCGCTCTATGCACAAGATCGTGGCGTCTTGGCGCGTGCAGGGCACACCGAAGCAGCCGTTGACTTGGCTCGTTTGGCAGGTATGCAACCCGCTGCTTGCTTAATCGAAATATTAAACGAAGACGGCACGATGGCGCGTATGCCCCAGTTACAAGAATTTGCTCAGCGCGAAGGATTACATATCATCACGATTAAGGACCTTATTGCTTATCGTCTCAAGACGGAGTGTTTGGTAGAGCAAGGAGAAGAAGTAGACATGCCTACAGAGTATGGACACTTCCGTTTGATACCTTTCCGTCAAAAGAGCAATGGACTGGAACACATCGCCCTTATCAAGGGAGAGTGGAAAGCGGACGAACCCGTTTTGGTGCGCGTTCACTCTTCATGTATGACAGGCGACATCTTCGGTTCTGAACGTTGCGATTGTGGCGAACAGCTTCACAAAGCTATGCGCATGATTGACGAGCAAGGCAAGGGGGTTGTACTTTATTTGAATCAAGAAGGACGTGGTATCGGTCTTATGGCCAAGATAGCTGCTTACAAGTTGCAAGAAGAAGGCTATGACACGGTTGATGCCAACGTACATTTAGGTTACGACCCCGACGAGCGCGACTATGGCGTGGGCGCACAGATATTGGGTATGTTAGGTGTGCACAAGATGCGCTTGCTTACCAATAATCCCGTAAAGCGTGTAGGCCTCGAAGCTTACGGCTTAGAGATTACCGAAAACGTTCCCATCGAAATCACGCCAAACAAATACAACAAGCGATACCTTGAAACCAAAAAGGTGCGCATGGGACACACTTTGCATTTGTAATTTAATTTGAAACGATTATGTCAGAATATAACAACTTCTATGGTTACGACACCAATGCTGTAGAGCAAACACGTGAAACGAACACCACGTTGGCTTTCTCAAGCGTTGTGAACAAGGTGTACATCTGGATGACCATGGCCTTGGTGCTGACAGGCTTAACAGCTTACTACGTGGCTGGTAATGAAAGTCTGCTATACTCTATCATAGGCAGTCGCGCTGTACTTTTGGGCATGCTCATCGGTGAGATAGCTTTGGTATGGATACTTTCGGCCAACATCATGCGTATGTCATTCCCCGTGGCTGGTATCATGTTTGGGCTTTACTCTATACTGAATGGTGCCACTTTGTCGGTCATTCTATTGGCTTACACCATGGAGAGCGTGGCTACCACCTTCTTTGTTACGGCTGGCACGTTTGGTGCAATGTCATTGGTAGGAGCTTTCATTAAAAAAGACCTCTCAGGCATGGGACGTTTCTTAATGATGGCATTGATAGGCCTCGTCTTAGGCACGATTGTCAACATCTTCGTAGCGAGCACCACTTTTAGTTGGGTGCTTACCTATGTGGGTATCATTCTCTTCTGTGGCCTTACGGCATACGATACGCAGAAGATGAAAGATATACTCCGTGCGTCAACCAACTTAGGCGATCAAAATCTATTGAAGATTGCTCTCATGTGTAGCTTATCGCTCTATCTTGACTTTGTCAACCTCTTCCTTTACTTGCTTCGCATTTTCGGCAACCGCCGCAGTTAATATAATAAGGTGATAAGAGAATCATTCCTCCTCGAAATGCTTCTCTTATCACCTTTTTGCTTATTCGAAACAATTATAACAGTTGAATCAGTTAGGTAATTGTATATATTACCCTAACGTAAAACCTTTAAATACATGCTTTCAACACTTGTAAATCGTTTGGCTCCTTCAGCCACGCTTGCCATGTCGCAAAAGAGTGCAGAACTCAAGGCGCAAGGCGTTGACATTATCAACCTTTCAGTAGGTGAACCCGACTTTAATACTCCTGACCATATAAAAGAGGCTGCAAAGAAGGCCGTCGACGAAAACTATTCTCGTTATTCTCCCGTAGCAGGTTATCCTGCTTTGCGCAAGGCTATCTGCAATAAGTTGCAGAACGAAAACGGCTTGACTTATGCGCCCGAGCAAATCGTCGTGTCAAATGGTGCCAAACAGTGTGTTTGTAATGCCGTTATGGCGCTCGTTTCACCGGGCGAAGAGGTGATTATCCCCGCTCCTTATTGGGTAAGCTACCCACAAATGGTGCTCATGGCTGATGGTAAGCCCGTCTTTGTAGAAGCTAAGATTGAACAAGATTTCAAAATTACACCCGCTCAACTTGAGGCTGCCATTACGTCTAAGACACGTGCTATCATTCTTTGCTCTCCTAGCAATCCTACGGGATCGGTCTATAGCAAAGCTGAATTAGAAGCTTTGGCTGAAGTATTGCGCAAGCACGAGGGCGTTTACATCATCAGCGATGAGATTTACGAACACATCAACTACGTAGGTGAACACGCTTCTATTGCTGCTTGTGAGGGCATGAAAGAGCGTACGATTGTCATCAATGGCGTGTCAAAAGCTTATGCTATGACAGGTTGGCGTATTGGTTTCTTAGCAGCTCCGCTCGAAATTGCAAAGGCTTGCAGCAAGTTGCAGGGACAGTATACCAGCGGTCCTTGCTCTGTAAGTCAAGTAGCCGCTACTGAGGCTTTCGCAGGTCCACAAGAGTGCGTAGAAGAAATGCGTCAAGCTTTCGAGCGTCGTAAGAATTTGATTGTGAAGTTGGCTAAAGACGTGCCGGGCTTTGAAGTAAACGATCCTCATGGTGCTTTCTACCTCTTCCCCAAGTGCAGCTATTACTTTGGTAAGACAGATGGTGAACGTGTCATTAAGGATTCTATGGACTTTGCCATTTATCTCCTCGAAGTAGGTCATGTAGCCACAGTCGGTGGTGCCGCCTTTGGTTCGCCCGAATGTTTTCGCATGAGCTATGCCACGAGTGACGAAAACATTGTTGAAGCTCTTCGTCGTATCAAGGAAGCTTGCAGCAAGTTGAAGTAATATAAACTGCAAATTAGCCTCTCCCCCTAAGCCCCTCCCCGAATAGGGAGGGACTTAGGGGGAGAGGCTTTAATTTATTGTATTACCACTTCACTTCTTCATTCAGAATAACACCATCAGCAGCATCTTCTGAGGTGAATGTGTTGCCACGATATTGTACGCAGAGCATAACGAGTGGGGTAGTGCCATTGTTGCGTACCGAACGTTTTCCAGCAGGATTAACACGTACTACGCTGCCCTCAGCAATGGGGAAGACTTCACCGTCAACTTGGAACTCACCCTTCCCGCTGAGGAAGAAGTAAAGTTCTTCGTGGTTCTTGTGCGTGTGAAGAAAACCTGATTCTGTGCCAGGTTGGAACACTTGGAATGAAAATTCACTACCAGTAGCGCCTAAGGCAGCACCGCCAAACACCTTGCCTGGTATCTTTACCTCAGGGCCGAGTTCTAATACATAATCGCCTAATTCGTTGAGTGCGCCTACACTGATAGCGCTAAAGTTTGCAGCAGAAGCAATGGTCTTAATCTCTTTCATTTTTTTGTAGAATAATGAGTTGCTATGAATAATGTTTACTAACTTTGTAAAGTAAGGTAACTTTACTTTTGATAGTGCAAAGGTAGAGCGTTTTCAAATAGCGTGCAAGACGTGACAAAATGCTTAGTAAGTTACCAAAAACTCACTTTTGGTGATTAACAACGGAAAACAATGGCAAAAAAATCAGAAAAATTTTCAATCGTTGAGATTTGCCCCATACGTAATGTTGTTTCGCGCTTTGGCAATAAGTGGGCGCTGTTGGTCATTCTCATATTAAGCGAGAATGGCAGCTGTCGTTTTAATCAGTTGGGAAAGTTAATTCCCGACATCTCAACCAAAGTTCTGTCCAACACTTTACGCACGCTCGAAGCCGATGGTTTGGTTGAACGTACAGTCTATCCAGAGGTGCCGATTCGTGTAGAGTACGAACTCACTGCGACGGGTACATCGTTAGTGCCTATCATTCAGCAACTTACCGAATGGGCCAATAACAACCTAAAGTCAGTTATGAAACACCGCGCTACGTTTGAGAAGATGAACGAGAAATAAACTGCAAATTGTCGAAGAGAGCATGAATGGACATTAATTATCATGTAATTATCATTAATTTTTCGTTAATGTTCATTCATGCTTCCTTCGACAACTTGCAGTTTATCTCTCATTCATATACCCCATTTCAGAGATTATTTGTACTTTTGCTTCGCAAAAATGAGTCAAAGGGTGAGGCTCTGTAAAAAATCACTCATACCAATTATTATTAATAACAAAATGGACGACTATCACGCGGAAACCAACGATTGAAGCCGATCCGAAACAGGCTGTGCAAAAGGCTCATGTTAGCTGCGTACCCCTTTTTCGTATCGGAGGATACGTTGTGCGCATGTTACATGATTACCCGCATCACTTTGTAAACAACCTGTTTTTATGCGTACTTACTGGAATTACAACAAAACGCTACAAACCATTGACGAATGGGCACCCGACTGCTGGGTGCAGGTTACGTGTTCTACACCCGAGGACGAGGACTTCTTAATTAACGAACTCAAAATCCCTGATTACTTCTTAGACGACATCCGAGATAAAGACGAACGCTCACGTTATGAATACGACGAAGGGTGGTCGCTCATCATCTTGCGTATACCCTATGTGAAAGAGGTCGCTTCACGCACACCCCATACTACCATTCCAATGGGCATTATATTAAATAAAGGCGTATGTGTGACCGTGTGTAACTACGAGACGAATATGATGATAGACTTCGTTTCGTACCAACAAAAGCGCAATCAAGGATTTACCGACTCCGTAGACTTGGTGTTCCGTCTCTTCCTCTCTTCAGCGGTATGGTACTTGAAGCGATTGAAGCAAATCAATGTGTTGCTTGAAGAGGCTAAACGTAACCTTGATAGACAAATTGATAATGAAGACCTCGTAGGACTCTCACGTCTACAAGATAGTTTGACCTACTTTATCACCTCTATTCGTGGTAACGAAACGCTGCTATCGAAGTTGAAGTTTAAACTCCCTGTCGACGAACTCGATGCTGACCTCATTGAGGACGTAACGATTGAGATGAACCAGGCACGCGAGACGACCAACATCTACACCAATATTCTTGACTCTACCATGGAGACCTACGCCAGCATTATTAATAACAATATGGCGGGCGTGATGAAACAGATGACCTCCGTCTCCATTATCTTGATGTTCCCCACGTTGATAGCCAGTATATTTGGTATGAACTTGGTAAGTGGCATGGAAACCGTGTGGTGGGGTTTCCCCGTGGTAATCATCGCTTCGATAGTCGTAACAGGCATATTTTATGGCCTTTTCCGCTGGAAAGCTTGGATTTAATTCCTTTTGAACAAAGATTTTAAAGCAAAACCTTTGCAGAACAAAATAAAATAACTTTATTTGCATAAATAAACAGTGCAACGGCCACGACTTTGTGTTGGTGCTAAATGCTTATAGCCCTTACACAAAGTCGTGCATACGTTTCACACCAATCCTATAACTTATTTAATAAATAATAGCGCGCTTTCACGACTGCGCTATTAGCGAACTGATCCTATCCTAATTATTATGGACGAAATCAAGAACACTGCTGAAGTGGAAGAACAAAAGGTCGTAACACCTGAAAGCACTTCGGCTGAGAACACTACTGAAGAGGCTATTCAGACTGCCACTTCAAACGAAACAACAGAAACCACTACTGCTGCTGAAAAACCCGCTGAACCTAAGACAAAGGCTGAGGTGATTGAAGTGTTGAAGCAGATCGTATATAATGGTGGTAACGTAGAGCGAACTGAACTTGACCACCTTAAAATGCTCTACTATCGCTTCCACAATGCTGACGTAGCGAGTGCTCGCGAAAAGTTCATTGAAGAGGGTGGCAAAGCTGAAGACTTTATGCCTGCTCCCGACATGGACGAAGAGAATTTCAAGGCTCAATTATCGCTCATTCGTGAGATGCGCAATAAGGCGGCCGAAGCACTTGAGGCTGAGAAGCAGCAGAACTTGAAGCGTAAGCAAGAGATTATCGAACGTATCAAGGCTTTGGCTGCTACTCCTGAGGACGCTGATAAGGGCTACAACGAGGTGAAAGAATTGCAGGCTGAGTGGAAGGAACTCAAGGCCGTTCCTGCTGAGAATGCAACAGAATTGTGGAAGAACTATCAACTCTATACAGAACAGTTCTACGACCAATTGCGCTTGAACCACGAGATGCGTGCCTATGACTTCAAGAAAAATCTTGAAATCAAGACCCACCTTTGCGAAGCTGCTGAAAAGTTGGCCGATGTAGAAGACCCCATCTCAGCTTTCCACCAATTGCAGAAGTTGCACCAGGAGTATCGCGAGACAGGTCCTGTAGCCAAGGAGTTGCGTGACGAGATATGGAAGCGCTTCAAAGATGCTTCGACCGTTATCAACAAGCGCCACCAAGACCACTTTGAGGCTATTAAGGCAAAGGAAGAAGAAAATTTGGCTAAGAAGACAGAGCTCTGTCAACAAGTTGAAGCCCTTGAGTTTGACGGCTTGAAGACTTATGCACAGTGGGAAGAGATGACCAAACAAGTGTTGGCCATTCAGGCTGAGTGGAAGACAGTAGGCTTTACACCTCGTAAGGTAAATGCCGAAATCTTCGAACGCTTCCGCATGGCTTGCGACCGCTTCTTCCAAGCTAAGACGGCTTACTTCAAGGCTAACCGTGAGAAGTTAAATGCTAACCTCACAGCTAAGAATGCTTTGATTGAAAAAGCAGAAGCTCTGAAAGATAGCACCGATTGGGGCGCAACGACTAACAAGTTTGTAGAGTTGCAGAAAGAATGGAAGGCAATAGGTCCTGTGGCTCACAAAGTATCTGACGCTATTTGGAAGCGCTTCAACGATGCTTGTAACTACTTCTTTGAGCAGAAGAATGCAGCCAATGCAGGTCAGCGTAAGGAAGAAGAAGCCAACCTTGAACTCAAGAAGGGCGTTATCGCTGAGCTCGAAAAGTTGGTAGAAAATGCAAGCGATGATTTGTTGAAGAGTGTACGTGAGTTGCAGGCTCGTTGGAACGAGATAGGTCACGTGCCTTATAGCAAGAAGGAGAAGATGTATCGTCGTTATCGCGAGCTCTGTGACAAAATTTACGACACATTGCACGAAACGGCTGGCCGTCGTCGCATGGACAACTTCCGCAAGAATGTAGCCGATAAGGGTGGCTCTGAACTCACTCGCGAGCGTGGCCGCTTGCAGAATGCGTTGGAGAATAAGAAGCAGGAAATTCAGAATTACGAAACCAATCTCACCTTCTTCCGTTCAAGTTCAAAGAAAGGCAACTCATTAGTTGCTGATATCGAAAAGAAGGTAGAACGCTTGAAGGAAGACCTTAACGAAATCGTTGAAAAAATCAAGGCCGTAAACGAACAGATTAAGGCTGAAAAAGAAGCAAAGTAATACGCGAATAGCGTAGAAAAAATAATAGTCCACCTCATATAGTAATGAGGTGGGCTATTTTTTTGAGTGCAGAAAAAGTAGATAAATTGTCGTTATTTATCCCCCCGAGAAGGTAAGAGATATTGACATTACGAACACACCATTCTAGACTCCGCTTTGGCGCATTATGGAACACTACAGATGAAAAACTTTGTGTTTTAGAGAGTGAAACGGCATATATTCGGATATGTGCTTATGGTGATAAAACTAGCTTTAGATATAATTAGAAGGTGCGATAAAATGGATTTAATAAGAAAAAACTAAGGGTTATTTCAATACTCCCTCGTATATATGACAAATTTAAAAAGAATAACCTACCATTAGGAATGCCCCTCCAGTGTTTGTCTTGTACTGAATAAGTTGACACTTTACTAATCAAAATGAGAACGTATTCA
>OGJJ01001289.1_pt1 | contig 19373 bp, 5 predicted proteins | sample 1572081 | NCBI WGS metagenome assembly OGJJ01 (sample SAMEA2582122, study PRJEB24529) | metagenome | biome: Human gut stool | place: China | collected 2011
ATTTAATACGCGTGATTTCGTTGCCTTCGATATCAGGGTCACCTTTTTCAACAGAAATATCAGCACTGCGACCGTCCTTACCATTAAGACCGATGTGACCTACACCGTCTTTACCGGACATGGATACAGCATCTTTACCGTCTTTACCAGCGATACCTACCTTGCCGTCTGTGCCGTTCGCCGCATCTGGGCCTGTGATGGATACGCCATCTTGACCATCTTTACCAACTTTAATAGTCCCTTTATCGCCGTCGATTTCAACCTTGTCGCCAGCTTTGATTGTGCCTGCATTGCCATCGATGGCGATTTGTTTCTTAGGATCGGAGCCCAATGTTACTTGGTCTTTAAGACTTACTTCATAGTTTTTGGAACCATTCGGATTGTCGCTTGGCGTAACCTTAATATTATCGCCTGCTGTTACCGTTGTAGTCGCAGCAGCTGCAGCTTGATCCAATTGAGATTTATTGACTGCATCAGTTGGAGCTGTACCTTTAGCTACATTAGTAATCTTGTTACCACCGTTATCCAAACCATCTTTAGTTAGACTCACAGGGTTACCACTAGCAGGTGTAATCTTCATGCCGCCACCATTTACAACTGTAGTGTTGCCTGCAGCATCTTTAGTTGTTACGGTTTCAAGGCCTTTCAAGTCTTTTGCCATACGAACCTTGAGGTTATTGCTACCATCGGATACTACACCTAAATTATCTTCAGTAGTCAACTTGCTAGCATCAGTAATACCGCCGATTATGTTTACTTGTTCGTTAAGCTTTTTGTTGATTACAGCACCGCTATCGCCACCGTATTTCATACCATCGTCTTTGGTTGCCACTTGGTGTGTTTTACCATTTTCGTCTTGATATTTAATACGCGTGATTTCGTTGCCTTCGATATCAGGGTCACCTTTTTCAACAGAGATATCAGCACTACGACCATCCTTACCATTAAGGCCAATGTGACCAATGCCGTCTTTACCAGACATGGATACAGCATCTTTACCGTCTTTACCTGTGATACCTACTTTGCCGTCTGTACCGTTCGCACCATCTGGACCTGTGATAGATACACCATCCTTATTATCACCTTTGCCAACTTTTACAGATTCAGCTTTAAGATTTTTGCTCATCTTCACGTCAATGGTTGTGTTACCTGTTGCTGCATCTTGTTTGATGAAAGTTTTGATATTTTCACCGCTATAATCGCTATCAGCAGCTTTACCTTCGCCTTGTACGATTACGGTAGAACCTAATTTACTAGTTTGTACACCGCCTACATTGGCATCAAATTTAAGGCCTGTTGCAGTTTGATTTGCCAAAGCTTGTTTCAATTGGTCTTCTGTTGCGGCACGACCAGATACAACATTACCTGGATCCCAAGTCTTATTATCAAGACCAGTAATATAGTTGCCTGTATTACCAGGGTTCGCACCATCAGCTTGTTTACCCATTGTTACGTCCCCTGCTTTCACAGTGTCTGTAGCCGTAACAGATCTAACATTAAGGTCTTTCTTTAATTTAAGAGCAATCTTAGTATCATCACCAGTTTGAGTAATTTCTGTAGTGATGTTATCATCGCCGTTTACAGTCACTTTAGAGCCTAATTTATTCGTTTTTTCATCGTCATTATCAGCATTAAAACGAAGGCCTTTATTGATAAGGTCAGTTTTAGTATTATCAATTTTATTATTTAAATCATTCTTGGCATTTGTAATTTGGTCACCAAGATCTTGCTTAACTTGATGTAATTGACCACCGTTAACTGCATCTTTGGAGTTAGCAACCACGTCGCCGTTAGCGACATTGGTAATCTTTTGGTCATTAGCATTGATACCATTTGGAGATACATAATTCTTACCACCTACGGTCAAACCGCCGTTATTGATGGTAGTATCACCAGCTGTAACACTGTCCAAACCTGTCAATGTTTTAGCCAATTTCACATTCAATGTGCCAGTACCATCGGATACAACACCGATATTGTTATCAGACAATGTGCCTGTAGCACCGCCTTTAACGGCAACAGTATCACCCAATTTCTTATTGATTGTTGCACCGGAGTCACCGTCAAAGTTCAACCCTTTTTCAATAGTTTTATTGATAGTAACGATATCGCCAGCGTTCTTTGCGATATTTTGCGTATTATTAGCAATATTACCGGCATTTGTTGTGATATTTTGTTTATTATCAGCGATAGCTTGTTTATTTTTGTCGATTTGATTCTTATTGGTATTAACTGTATCGTTAACCTTTTTCAACTGATCTTCTGTAGCCGCGCGACCAGGAACAACCACAGGATTGGCTACATTCCAATCTGTATTTTGAAGTCCTGTTACATGACCTGCATTACCATCTACAGTTACAGGATGTGCAGTACCAACATTGATTGTATTGCCTAATCCAACAGTATATTCCTTACCACCTGCTGCATTTGTACCTTCTGTTACAGTTACATTTGCATCTTTTGCTTTCACAGTAGGCACTTTATCGATAGAGTTAATCGCATTTTGTAATTGACTATAGTTAACCGCATCATTAGAGTTAGTACCATCAGCTACATTGGTGATCTTTTGGTTATTTGCATTGATACCGTTTGGAGATACATAGTTTTTACCATCTACGGTCAAACCGCCGTTATTGATAGTAGTGCCGCCAGCTGTAACGCTGTCCAAACCAGTCAATGTTTTAGCCAATTTAATATTTAGCGTATCAGTGCCATTGGAAACGACACCGATATTGTTATCTGTTAACTTAGTTGCATCGGTCACGCCGCCTACAATATTAGTTTGTTCACCTAATTTACGCGTAAATTTATTATCTGTAGCTGCTGCAGCTTTTACATCGCCTGCATAGGATACACCTTTTTCTACTTCTGTTTTAACTGCAAACAATTGGCTACCATTGATAGCATCAGTGGAGGTAGCAGAAATACGACCGGCCGCTACATTAGTAACAGTTCGTTCCATACCTGCTTTGCCTACGCTTACTGTGGAGGCAGGGTTTGTGCCTGTGAAATTATGCGTTACCCCATTGATTGTGGCAGAAGGAGTAGCCACAGCTGCTGCTGTTTCAGAGCCATTACCGATAGCTACGGCATTGTCATTAGCTACTTTCGTATTATTACCAAGAGCTAAACCATTAGCCCCTGTCACAGTAGCACTGTTACCTAAAACCATGCCGTTATCTGCGGAAATAGTGGAGTTACTACCTACTACATAGGAATTATCCGTTGTAATGGTATTCTTATAACCGAACGCACCGGCTGTATTACCTTTAACCGTACCAGCAGTAACCTTTTTAATTTTATCGCCATTAGACTCTGTAGTTTCAGTAACAGTAGCCGACCCTACGGTATTTTCACTACCGATAGCATATGCATTATTACCATATACCTTATTGCCTCTACCAAGAGCGCCTGCAGCAGAACCAGATAGAGTAGCATTTGTCATATCAAAGCCTACTATATTCGCATCGCCGAGGGATGTGGATTTCTCACCATACGCACCGGCTTGGCTACCGATAGCCAGAGAGTTATTCCCCCAGCTACGAGCCATAGCACCAATAGCGGAACTAGCCACACCTTTTGACAAGGAGTTAGCACCGATAGCATTAGAGCCTGTGCCTAAAGACTGTGTCATCATACCAATAGCAAGGCTGGCATTTCCGATAGAAGCAGTATTTACATAGTTCTTACTATCATTAAGACCTGCTGTACCCAATCCACTTGGATGTAATGCAGCCACTTCACGGTTAAAGTTTTTCTGCGTACCTGGCACCGCTAAATCAGGAATAACCTTATATAAATCAGGTTTTGCTTTATCGATATCATCACCGCCGATAGCGATAGAAGAGTGTCCAATAGATCTTACATCACCACCGATAGCGACAGATTGTGTGCCATATACCTTCGCTACACTACCGATAGCTACAGATTGTGAAAACAGCTGTCCGTCACCATCAACAGTAGCATTCTTTCTAATTATATTAGCTTCCGCTGCAGCACCGATGACTACGTCACCACGAGAACCGTAAGAAGCAGCTTCTGCACCCATTACAACTGCACCGGATCCAGGTTGTTGATGATACTTGGAAATCGTGCTCTTCGCTTGACGACCTATTACAATATCACCATTTTCCTTTGCAACTGACCCTTGACCGATAGCAATAGTACCCGCAGGATATGGAACCTTCACTCGTTGTTGACCTTCAGCCTTTGCACCATTACCGATGGCAATACCATTTTCACTTGTTGCTAATGTAGTCGCGTCATTACCTACAGCCACAGACTTAGCACCTGCGGATTTCGCATTATCACCGACTGCAACGCTATTGCTACCAGTAGCAGCAGCGCCAGGGCCTTGTACTACATTTGCTTCTGCAATTCCCGATACTAAACAACCCGTAATAGCAAAAGCGCATAAAGCTGCACGGAATGTAGTGTTATTTCTCGTAGAAGTCACGCCACTTTTACCGCCACCGCTCTTTACTAACTCAGATACTACAACATAGCAATTTTTAGCTTTACTCCAAATTACATTATAAATTCGATTCATGTTATTCCTTTCTCACGAACTACCGATTCTACCGGTTACGCATTCTGTTTATAGCCTCATATAAAAAACAAAATAAAAGAAGAAGTAATAGACATAAAAAATCATCTACACTTCTAACATAAAACAATAGTACTCAATACTATAGTTTAAGTACTATTACGTATATCTTTTTCCTTTAAGATACTCACTCTATTGACTACTATATCAAAAATATTCAATATTGTAAACAACTTTTTCATGTTTCATTCATTTTTATAGTTTATTTAATAGATTTAAAAAATAAGATAGAAATTCTTCATCTTTTCTATATATTTATGGAATTAAATTTACATATTCATATATGAGAGATTTAGTCTATGTATGACAAAAGCCGAGGCAGATTGTGCCTCGGCTTTCACCATTTATATAGTCTAAATTTTATTGAATTGTGGGCGCATTAATCGCCTTGCGAAGGTCTACTGTAGGAAGTTCGTCCATCGCAGGAGCCATTTTTTCGTCCACAGGTTTCACGCGATTATTGCCGTCTTTCATAGCTTCGTTCAAGCTAAAGATCACCATTTCGTTCATGTAGAAACGCAATTCATCATCATGTACATTGGCTGTATTGCGATCCAAGATATCGATGATTTGTTGCGCATAGTCCAATTTAGCGTCTTCAGATACAGTCGCATGTTCTGTAAAGAACTGTTTGTAATCGTTGTACAAACGATCTAACGCCATGCGCGCATAGCTGTCATTTTTATAACGATGGCTCACGATGTACCAGCTGCGGCGAACGTTCATGTAGTACAACACATTGTTGCGGTACCGTTCTTGCCCCTTCATAACGCGAGAGTCGTCCATGATATATTTGCCTTTTTGATCCAATTGGAATTGTGTAAAAGCATTCACTACGTCGTGAACTTCTTCGCTAGGTACAGGAATGGCCACTTCTGCTTCAATCACATTTAATGGTTCAGCTGGCTGTTCCGACATCATCAATCGATCTTGAGCCGCATCCGCTTGACCTACCGCACACACACAAGCAAGTGCCAATACAGGCATAAATGTTTTGAATTTCATACTTCCTCCTTATGATGAGCCGCCCCCGAAGGGCGGCTTTCACAATCCTTACATGAGTGGTTAAGAACTCGAATATTCAGATTCGATTATTTTGTAAGACCTGCTTGTTGCATCAACAATGCGATTTGAGCTTTCATTTCTTCATTATCACGTTGTACTTGATCGTATTTAGCAGTTAACTCTAAGTCATGTTGTTTCATGCGTTCATTTTCAGCTTTTAACGCAGTCACTTCATCTTGCAATACATACGCAGAGCTGATAGGGCCTGCTTTATAGCGTGCTGGAATAGCTTTCTTAGCATCGGATGTACCAAATTTGTAGGATACACCCGCATTAATCATGTTGTCATGACCGCCAAGAGATACGCCCATATGGAACATTGTAGATTCATTAGTATAGTGTGCTACGCCTACAGCAGCAGCTGTACTGCCTTTGTAGTGGCCTACAGCAGCCAATACTTGAGTTGGTTCCAATGGATCATATTGTAAAGGTTTGAGGCCGGAAATAGCTGCACTAGTAGCACCTACATCAGCGATCTTACCATCCACACTACGCATAGCACTGCTCAATTGATTTACGTTAACCGCATCAGTGCCATCTACACCAGGGCCTACATTAGTAATTCTATTACCGCCGTTGTTAAGGCCGTCTTTAGTAAGGCTTACTGCATTACCTTGAGCAGGTGTAATTGTCACACCGCCACCGTTCATAACAGTCGTATTACCAGCAGCATCCGTAGTAGTTACGGACTCAAGACCTTTCAAATCTTTCGCCAACTTGATGTTATAGCCATCACCAGCAGCGTTTTTCACAACACCAATATTGTTATCCGCTAAACGGTTCACATCCGCACCACCAGTAAGGTTCATAGTATCTCCCAATCCACGAACCACTTTACCGCTATCGCCTGGTTGGTCACCTTGGAATACACGGCCTGTTCTTGCTTTGTTATTGAAGTCGTCATTAACAGCTTTCAATTGATCTTCTGTTGCGGCACGACCAGGAACTGCTACAGGGTTTTCAGGATCCCAAGTTTTGTTATCCAAGCCTGTTACGAAGTTGCCTTCTTTACCGTCGGAAGTTTGTTTACCTACGACTACATCGCCAGCTTTCACAGTATTTGCCGTTACAGAACCGTCATTGCCATCAATCTTAACTTGATTACCGCCGTTACCAGCTGTGATTGTACCTGCAGAACCATCGATGTTAACTTGTTTTGCTGGATCTTGACCAAGAGTGATCTTATCATTTAATGCCATCTTGATAGCGCCGTTATCCACGGAAGTTTTGATATTGCCGTCACCTTTTAGATCGATTGTTTCACCAAGAGGTTTCTTCACGGATTGACCGTCTTCCGCTTTAAGACCGAAGCCTGTGGATTTGATGTCTTCAATGGCTGTATGCAATTGACCGCCGTTTACAGCGTCCTTGCTACCAGCGCCAATAGTACCATCAGCCACATTAGTGATCTTCTTATCAGCCGCATCGATACCGTCTTTTGTTACCTTAGGACCGTTTTCGATTGTTAAGCCATCTTTGTTGATAGTAACAGCTTTGTTGCCACCATCATTGATTTGCAAGCCATCTTTAGTCAACTTAGTCGCTTCATTAGCGCCGTCCTTGATAGTAACGCCGTTTGTATCCATCTTAGTATCGCCTGTTGTTACAGTCTTAGCTGTTACAGTGTCTACAGTGATGTCTTTTTTCAATTCTACCTTAACAGCACCGCCGTCTACGGATGTTTTGATATTAGTGTCATCACCTTTAACCTTAACAGTTTCACCAAGAGGTTTCTTCACGGATTGACCGTCTTCCGCTTCAAGACCAAAGCCTTTAGTTTTAAGGCTTTCAACAGCGTCATGCAATTGACCACCATTTACAGCGTCTTTGCTATCTTTGGCAACCGTACCGTCTTGAACGTTTGTAACCTTCTTGCCTGCTGCATCGATGCCGTCCTTCGTCATAGATGGACCATCGGTAATCTTCACGCCGTCTTTTGTAACAGCTGTCAACGGATTACCTGCTGCATCATTAATAGTCATGCCTGCGCCGTTTACAACGGTTTTACCGTTTGCACCGTTAGCTCCGTTGTTGAAAGTAATGGAGTTCAAGTCTTTAAGGTCTTTTGCCAAACGAACATTGAGGATATTATTTTTGCTGATAACGCCAATATTGTTTTCAGTCAAATCATCTTCGTTTGTTACGCCACCCTTAATGTCCAATTGTTCATTAAGTTTTTTCTTGATAACGTCGCCGGAGTCACCACCGTATGCCATGCCGTCATCTTTTGTTGCCACTTGATGCGTCTTACCGTTTTCATCAGTGTATTTAATACGAGTGATTTCTTTGCCATTGAGGTCCGGATCACCTTTTTCAACAGAAATGTCAGCGCTACGTCCGTCTTTACCGTTGAGTCCGATGTGACCTACGCCGTCTTTACCAGAAATAGATACAGCTTCTTTGCCATCCTTACCAGTAACAGCTACCTTGCCGTCTGTACCGTTGTCAGGACCTGTAATGGACACGCCATCCTTACCATCTTTGCCAACCTTCACGGATTCAGCTTTAAGGTTTTTATTCATCTTCACATTGATAGTTGTATCACCAGATGCTGGATCTTGTGTGATGAAAGTTTTAAGGTTTTCACCGCTGTAATCATCGTCAGCTGCAGTGCCTTCACCTTTAATAGTCACTTTGGAGCCAAGCTTGTTAGTTTTTTCGCCGCCTTGGTTAGCATCGAATTTCAAACCTTTATTAGTCAATGCATCCGCACTATCTTTGATTTTGTCATTCAAGTAGTCCACATTAACCGCTTCGCTGCCATCGTTGCCTGTAGCATATGCTACATTCGTTACGTGAGTCCCACCTTGTTTGTTATTGTATGTAGGGCCTTCGTAAGTTACCTTGGATTTGTCAAGATTGCCAGCAGGGTCCAAATCATACTTAACAGCGCGATCATTCAATTTATCAAGCTTGGATTTAGAAGCAACGTCTTTGATTGTAACGGTTTCTGTTTTGTCTGGATGATTCTTATCTTGTACAGTCAACGCTACATCGCCGTTTGCATCTACAGTGTAGTCTCCATTGGAGCCTGCCGCTTGATTTCTGATCAAACGATAATCAGTGGAGTTAGCACTTTGAGCATCCAACGCTTTTTTCAATTGATCTTCTGTTGCCGCACGACCAGATACAATCTTATTTGCATCCCAATCTTTATTATCAAGGCCTGTTACATAATTGCCTGTTTCGCTGTCGCCAGCTGCGTTGTTAACAGTTTGACCACCCATAATAGCGTCGCCTGCTTTCACAGTCTTAGCAGCCGTTACGGAATCAAGATTTTTAAGGTCTTTCGCCAATTGAAGTTCCAATTTGTTCGTTCCATCAGCTTTTACGTTGATATTGCCGGCTGCGCTCTTGAACGCTGCAGATTCAGCTTCAGTTACGCCTTCACCTTGTACTTTCACCAAGGAATTCAATTTTTGTTTATTCACAGTACCAGAATTGTTACCAGTGAATTGTAAACCGTCCTCCATAGTCGCAACTTGATGCTCGCCGTTGCCGTCTTTGTAAACGATACGAGTAAGACCGTTTGTACCGTCTACACCTTTTTCACCTTTAACGCCTGTAGCAGGATCATCGTAACCAGGTTTCACGGATAAGTCGATACCATTAGTACCGTTCACGCCGTTCGTTCCAGCAGGGCCTGTCAAGCCGATGTGGCCTACGCCGTCCTTACCGGAAATAGAAACTGCTTCTTTACCGTTTTTGTCGGTAACAGCTACCTTGCCATCTGTACCATTCGCTGTGTCAGGACCGGTAATGGATACGCCATCCTTACCATCTTTGCCAACCTTCACAGATTCAGCCTTAAGGTTTTTATTCATCTTCACGTCGATAGTCGTATTGCCTGTCGCCGCATCTTGTTTGATGAAAGTTTTGAGGTTTTCACCGCTATAATCAGCGTCAGCAGCAGTACCTTCACCTTGAATTGTAACAGTGGAGCCTAATTTGTTAGTTTTTACGCCGCCTACATTGGCATCGAATTTGAGACCTGTGTTAATCAAGTCATTCTTGGTATTCGTAATTTGATCGCCAAGGTCTTGTTTTACTTGATGTAATTGACCGCCGTTTACAGCATCTTTAGAACCAGCCGCTACATTACCATCTTTCAAGTTGGTAATCTTTGTACCATTAGCACCTTCTAATGTTACTGTGTCATGACCTGTGTTACCGTCATATTTTACGGAACGATCTTTTACCTTATCAAGTTCAGTTTTTGATGCAATATCCTTAATCGTTACGTTTTTAACATCACCGGATTTTTCGTCTTTTACCTTCAAGTCAACTTGATTGTTATCAACTTTATAAGAGCCGTCTGCCGCATTGTTCGGATTAGCGATTAAACGATAATCAGAAGCACTTGCGTTAGCCGCATTAGCCGCTTTTACAGCATCGCTGACAATTTTAAGTTGATCTTCTGTTGCCGCACGTCCGGACACGAAGGCAGGATCAGTTAATGTCCAATTTTTATTGTCCAAACCGGATACAAAGTTACCATTTTGAGTAGCTGACTTATTGTCTGTTACAGCTTGGTTACCCATAGTAGCAGTACCAGCTTTTACAGTTTTTGTAGCAGTTACTGTATTAACATTGATGTCTTGACCCAATGCAACCTTAATTGTTGTATCGTCGCCAGTTTGTGTAATTGTAGTGTCGATGTTAGTACCATCACCAGCTACTGTTACCTTGGAGCCTAATTTATTTGTTTTTTCGCCGCCATTATCAGCATCGAATTTCAAGCCTTTATTGATAAGCTCCGTTTTTGTATCATCAAGTTCTGTTTTAGATGCAATATCCTTAATAGTTACAGTTTTCTTATTCGCAGGGTTTTTAGCATCTTGTACAGTTAAGTCAACTTTATTGCCAGATACAGTGTAAGCTTTATCAGCAGCACTGCTGTTTTCAGTCAATTGGTAATCTGGAGCGTCTACGTCAACTTTATATGTTTTATATGTACCATCAGTACCTTCTGTAATCGTTGTGTTTTTACCAGCAACAACTTTTACTGCTTTTTGTGCTTCATCACGAATAACGGATTTACCGCCGTCCGTAATGTTGGACAAGTCTTTATTTGCCGCATTGTCAATCTTGTTCTTAGTAGCATCAGTCAACGTCACATCGATTGTTTGGTTGTTAACAGATGTCGTAACATAAGAACCATCGCCTTTTACAGTCAATGTTTGGTTATCTAATAAAACGTCATTGTTACCGCTGTTACCGGCTACTTTCAAGTTAACATTGCGCAATTGTGCCACGTTAACAGCATCAGTATCAGCTGTACCTGCAGCCACATTTGTGATTTGACGAGTTTTTGTACCGCCGTCACCTACGGACACCGCACCCATAGTGGAAGTCAACGCAGCGCCTGTCAATCCGCTATAGCCGTTTGTACGGCTGTCTGCAGTTTTCACATTATAGCCTGCTGTACCTGCTGCAACGGAAGCAACGGAGTTTGCACCCAATGCAACGCCATCATCTACACTGGATTTAGCTTTATAACCGATAGCCGTACTGTTCGTATTAGCTGCAGTCGCATCAGCACCGACAGCTGTCGCGAAATTACCTGCTGCGGAAGTACGTACACCGGCTGCTGTCGCGTTATTGCCTGTAGCACCTGTGTTATCGTAGTTCGCATCAGCAGATGTGCCTTTAGCACTGAAGAAATTCGTTTGCGCCGCTTCAACAGCCTCTTTTACCGTATGGTATGTGCTGTTCTTGATATTGAAATCAGGCGCTTTATATGTAGAACCATTCGCTTCATAGCCCGTATAAGTAGGACCTGCGATGGATTTTGCCAAGTTACTGTTTACAAATTTTAATTGTTTTACATTTGTTGCGTCAGTATCGTTTTCACCACCTGCTACGTTGATGATACGGCGTTCAGAACCTACGTTACCTACCGCAACTACACCGTTTGCAACATTGTTGTTTTGTTGATTAGTGAAAGCAGAGTAACCATTAACCAAGGCACCTCTTACTTCCGTACCAGTACCCAATGCCAAGGAATTATTGGATTCTGCAACGGCATTTGTACCGATAGCCATGGAGTTAGTACCTGTAACAGTAGCACCAAGACCGATAGCTGTCGTATTAGTATTGTTTGCTTTCGCTTCTTTACCGATTGCAATGGCACCATCTTTAGATGCATTAGCCGCACCGCCAAGTGCAAGCGCATCAGCACCCAAGGATTTTGCATTACCACCTAATGCGATGGAGTTGGATAATTTCGCTTGGGAAGAACTACCCATAGCGATAGCATCAGCACCAGCAGCATTAGAGCTACTACCCATGGCAAAGCTGCTTACACCACTTGCATTGGCACTTTTACCCATCGCTACCGCATTTTGTGCGGATGATTGCGCCGTATTACCGATAGCAAAGGCATTCTCTGCACTAGCATTAGCACTATAACCCATAGCTACCGCATTAGCGCCACCAGTACTGGATGAGGAACCGAATGCCATAGAGTCAGCTGCAGCAGTAGATGTTCTCGCCTTTGTACCAAATGCAAGAGAACGAACACCTTCTGTTACGGTATTACCATTGGCATTATATTGTGCACTAGGAGTACCATGTTGTTGACCAGGCAATTTTATAGTTTCTGCTGCACCAATTGCAATGGATTGATCCGCTTTTGCCGTAGCAGAATAACCCATGGCGAAACTACCGTTACCCTTTGCCCAAGATGCAGTACCTAATGCTGCGGAGAACTCACCTTCTGCAGCAGATTGACGCATCATAGCCAAGGAGTTAAATCCGCTCGCCTTTGTAGCTGTACCAAGAGCCATAGCAGATGGTGATAAAGCCTGAGCATAATGACCTAAAGCAAAAGAAATACCACCTGTGGCCTGAGCATAGTTACCGATAGCTAAACCGGAATAATAAGTTGGATTACCAGTTTCCTGAATATTTGTATTTTTACCGATAGCAATGCCAGCAAAACTATTTTCTGTATAGTTACCTCTATCTGTACCATTGTACAAATGACTGTTATCAAATGGTGTCAGGTTCCCAGGGTTTTGATAATTGTATAAATAACTACCTTCACTATAAACTACATTACCAGTAGCATAACCAGCGCCATTTACATCATTAATCGTCATAGCAGTATATGTAGCAGCATTAACTGTAGTAATATTACCACCCATTAATAATGCAGCCACCGCCATAATCGCACTCATGCGTGCCCAGGTTGTACCGTTTTGTACGGATTTCACCTTACCGCCACCTGTTTTTACAATTTCAGATACTACAACGTAGCATTTTTTTGTTTTACTCCAAATAACATTATAAATTCGATTCATGATTATCCTTTCTTACCGAAAACTCAGTAAAACACACCACTTGTGTTGCATAATATTGCAAAGATAATAAAAAGAAGAAGTATAAAGATTAATTATCATCTACACTTCTTACACCAAATATTAGTATTCCAAATTACGATCTGAATACTATAATTATTCATGATTCTTCATCATATACTCATCCACGGCAATACAATATCAAAAAATTTCTATCTTGTAAACAACTTTTTCATCTTTTCTTCATTTTTGTCATTTATTTATTTCTATTTTAATACTTTTTAATTTTAAGAAATAAAATCTTCATCTTTCCTATTAAAATTTACGATAAATCCACATATCGGAATATAACGATTATTGTAATTACGTAATCAATTTCATATTTTTAGACTTTTCAGTTTAGTACTTTCATAGATAAGATAATTTTATATACAGAAAAATTATCACCTACAGGTACACGAAAAAGCCGAGGCCCTAGAGCCTCGGCTTTCACAATATAAATCATATATATTCTATTTTTTATTAACCCTTACACGTTCAATAGTCGGTTGTCCTTCATGGTTCTTGGCAATAGTATCCACACGGAATAACGCCATTTCAGGACCAAATTCAGATACAAGTCGATCATCGACAGCAACACCGTTTTGAATAGCTCGGTACACAATTTGAGCAAATTCATAACGGGTCAACATACGATCCCCTCCGAATGTACCATCAGGATAGCCTTCCACAAGACCCCGTCGAGATAGATCGCTAACCGCCGCATATGCCCAGTGATTATTCGGCACATCAGGGAATAATGTGCTGTGGTCTGCTTTCATATTTGTTCCAGCCAGGCCATTCAAAAGAGCAGTCAACTTTTGAATCTGCGCATTTTGTACCGCTACAGTTTTCTTAAGTTCCAAAACTTCCTTACCGATAGCTACACGAGAACGGGATACATTACTGTGAGCACCTACTTTCACAGACATACCTGCATTTACAACGGTTTCGCCATTACCAACAGTAGATCCTACGCTAAACTGCAAGTCCTCATTCGGTCTGTAAAAAGCCCCCAATGCAGCGGCGTTGCCGTCATGATAGTGGCCATAACCAGCAGCAAAGTCCCATTTTGCATCAGGATCGAAATCCAACGGATGCAAGGCGGCAAGTGCAGCCGCTCCGGCCACAGATTTGTTAACCTTTTTATCGAGGCGAGCTACATTCCGCCCCATATTCGTTACATCCTGCTTGATATTAGTAATGTCACCCTGAATATTGGTTACATTCTTTTTAATATTGGTCACATCACCTTGTATATTGTTAATGTTTGTCGTGTTATTTGTAATCTGATTCGTTATATCATCAGATAGACTTACCTTATAATCTTTAGTAGTTCCGTTCGTCGTAGTTGTCACATTAATATGTTTACCTGCACTGACGGTAGTGGAGCCGTTCGCATTCACTTGATTTTGCAACTTTTTGAGCTGTGCCACATTCACCGCATCCGTATCCTTTGTGCCGGCTGCTACGGATGTAATCTGACGCGTAATATTGTTATTTGCATCACCGACAGATACGGCCGATTTAGTCGCCTTCCACGTAGAATCCGTATTCGTGGACTGTGCCTTTGTACTCGGATCATACCCAACGGATCCAGCTGCCACAGTAGCCTTCGATTCACTGCCCAATGCAACGCCGCCCTCTACGGTTACATTCGTATTATGTCCGACAGCGACCGCATTATTAACAGATGTCGTAGTCTTGCTGTCTGTAGAACCGATAAGAACCGCATGATTGACATCTTTTACCTCACGATTATCCCCCATCACAAGACTGTTCTTAGAATTAGTCACCGTATTTTCAGACCCTATTACGGTCGTATTGGACACCTTATCCGCCGTATTGTGAAAGCCCGTTAACATGGTATTCTTACTTTCTTTGCCTTGAGAGCCAGTCAATGTGTTATTTACACCCATAAGTGCAGAGCGAAGTGTATAATCCGCCTTATTACCGCTACCAAATGCCATAGTAGAACCGCCACCATTAGAATTTTTGACAGCGGAACGTAATTTCTCAGATAATTCCTTAGCGGAATTACCGCCCGAACTTGGCGCTGAAATACTGGTTACAGAATTCGTTATTTCATTCCCAGCACCAAATACGAGAGACCCATTGGAGTTAAAGGTTCGATTGGCAGTACCTACAATACTGTTCGCAACACCCGAATAATAGCTACCCGTTTTCGATTCAATGCTATTCAATGTACCATTAATGGTGGCACCAAAATTCTTTGTATAATTTGCAAATCGTCCACCATTATAATCACTGGAGATAATATTATATACACCTGTACTTGTAGTGAAAGCCCCATTACTAAAGCTATTAGCACCAATTGTTGTAGCATATACATTTAATGCATCTTTTCTTGTGGATGCACTATCCACAGTAGTATCCCCAAGGTCACCTTTATAATTATGAGACCCAATCATGGTACTACCGGTACGAGCAAATGTATTATCACCGATAGCGACACTACCTACCACCTTTGTAGGATCCGCAGGAATTCTGGCAGGAGAAAGCAGCCCCCCGCTATAGGTCGTTTGCCCTAACGCAAAACTAGCCTCTCCACCACCGGCCATATTTTCAACCTTTGCATTTTTACCGATAGCTATACTACCGCCCTGGCTAGCATAGTTATTAATACCTGCTCCATTGCCGATAGCTACATCACCTGTAGCCGTACTAGCACCGTTCGAGTAAGAAATGCCGGCACCTTTACCAATGGCTACGTTTTCCGCCTTCGGTGCACTACTGCCCGTACCGATAGCTACACCATTACCGCTGCCCGGTGCCACATCCACCGCTCCGGCCACATATAGGCTCGATAACAACACACCATTAATCAACACAGATAATATAAGTTTACGCTTGCTCATTTTATCCTCTCCATTCCCTAATGAATTCCACGTGTAACTTATTCTTCATTATATTTTCATGAATATTGTGCCACTCTTTTTCTATTTTGTAAACAAAATAAATTTTTATGAATTGATGTATAAAAAAGGAACTGTCTTTTCATACCAAATGACAATTATCTGATACTATAAAACAGCTCCTTATGTTGCTTTTATCTAAAAAATAAATATAGATTCTTATGCTACTTTTATCAAAATAATAAATATATATATATCAATCTATCAATCAACGTGCACCGTATGTTGACGACGCACATTTTCCAACATATTAGCACGAACCGATGTTTTTGTATCTGATCGATGGTTACCACCAAACCAAGCCGTATCGACACCGGCTAGACGGAACATAACCTTACCGTAAGGGCTACCGTGCTTATGCTCCGGTTTATTATAGCCCATATCAACAGAAATCCTCGGTGTGAGCTGCAACTCGGTACCGATTCGCAAACCATGCTTATCCGCACTGCGCCGCAACTGCCAACGATAGGCCTCCATATACACGCGCGCCCAACGGGCATTCTTGAAGCTAGTCCCGTACTCCGCAGTATATCCGTTAGACACATTTTCCATGCGTGTCGCACCATCAAGGGAACGCTCACCAGACACACCGCGATACCAGTTCATGCGAAACGCACCAATCCCCGACACGTACTCCAGCCCGACACTCATGCGACCGTGATTGCCTCTGAACCGATGGTCATAAAACAGATTGCCACCGTAATAGTGTTCATCGTTCACTGCAATTCGGCGATAACCGATGCCTACATTCGCCGTCGTTCCTGTATCCGCTGCATTCGCCAACCGCTCCTGTGTAAACCACACATGACGAGATGTCTCATCATAATGACCTAACGGCTGCAATGTTTCCACACCGTACAAGGGCTTCCAGTTTTTCTGAAAGCGCAATGACAAGACGGTTCGCTGCATCCACGGTTTCGCCTTCGATCCGTGCATTGCGGAATGAACACCAGTCATGACCACCGCCTGCAACGCAGAGTTGACCGCATCCGTATCGGAATAACGAGTCGTCTTTTTATCTGTGGAGTCTGGCATCTCCAATCCGCCCTGACCGATGACATGATCTGGAGTATGAGATGAATTAACATGGAATGTATCTAAGTCGTCAGATAATACGGTCTTACTTTCACTATGAACTTGTTTTACCGTAGTCCCCTGCATAGGCTGCTCTGCTTTATTTACCTGCTCCCCCGATACGGGCATAACGAACATGCAAAGGACACTCATCAACACGATTATATATTTCATTACACACTCTTACGTACAAACACACTTCTCATTACTTAATACCGTACATACTTAATTATGTACATAATACTTAATTACACACGATTACATATACCGATGACTCATGATTTCATCATGAACAACACATGAAATTATTTCTATTTTATATAAATATATAGAGAATTGTCAATGCATATAGTTTGCAATTGATAGAATAAATAAATATTTAAACTTTATAATTATGTGTCAAAGATTTCTTATCAACTATAAATACCTATAGAATATATTGTATATTTATTGAAATTATGTGAATATTCTATTTACAATATACCTTTTTGGTATTATAGTAGCCATGTAAGTCTTTTTATGAAAGTTTTGTGAAAGTTTGTTTGTACACAAAGGAGTGTATACGATGAGTAAGAAACGTTTTGTATTAGCAAGTGTTGTAATGGTAGCTTTATCCGCCTCAGTTTATGCGGCGCCGGTTAATATCGTTGATAACAATGGTAACATCGGCAAGGAAGGTCAAACTTTCACCGCAGGAACAGGCGGCAACATCACCCTCGGTGAGAACGCCGGTGCGGCGAACGGAAAAGGTAAGGGGCCCAATGCCCAAGGCAATAATATAGCCTTAGGTGCAGCTGCTGGGGCCGGCTCATCAGGCGGTGGCAATATCAACCTTGGGGCGAAGTCCTTCCGAGGCAGTACTGGCGATTTTAACGTAACCGTCGGTTTCGCCGCAGGTAATGCAAGCCAGTTGACGAACTCCATTGTCATGGGGACTCAATCAGGGGAAAACTCCGCAGGTGATAAAAACGTGTGGATTGGGAACTTCCAAGGTGCTAACAGTAAAGCCAGCAATTCTGTAGCCATCGGGTCAAATTCGACAGTAAACGGGCAGTTCGACCTTGCCGTAGGGCATTATGTAAATGTAAAAGCCGCAAAAGGTTTGGCTGTCGGCTCTTATAACACACTATCTGAAAAAGCGACTGCATCTGGCGTATTCGGTCAAGGCCAATACGGTAAAACAGCTATTGATGCGGCCAATTCTTACAGTATAGGTAATTACAACCACATTTCTGGAGAAAACACCTTTGTTCTCGGCAATAATGTGACTACCTCTCTAAAAAACGGAGTTGTCCTTGGCAATGATTCCGCTGACGGCGATGTAGTCGGTACAGCAAGCCATACCTTTGAAAATGGTACTACCGTCAACTATGCCGGCACAGCCCCTGTATCAACAGTATCCGTAGGGGCTAAGGGCAAGGAACGGACGATCACCAATCTCGCAGCAGGTCGCGTGAGTGCTACCTCTACAGATGCAATCAACGGCTCCCAGCTTCACGGCGTTCATCAAATGATTGATGCCCTTGGTAAAAGTACAAGTCAACAGCTTAATAATTCTATCAGCACCATTGAAAAATCTGTACAACATGTATCTCAAGAGGTACAACGTGTCGAATCGGAATCCAATAAAGGCGATGCTCGTGCCGCTGCGTTAGCCGCATTGCATCCACTACCATATGATCCAGATAATCGCGTTCAATACATGGCGGGCTACGGTCATTATAAAAATGCGAATGCAGTAGCTCTAGGTGTAGGCTATTATCACAAAGATAATCTTTTACTCACCACAGGATTTACGATGAACAATCATGTTATGGCCAATGTAGGCATCACCTATAAACCTGGAAAATCTTTGTCTACTGCTATGTCCCCTGCCTCTTATAACGCACTAGAACAACGCGTACAAGCATTAGAAACACAAAATAAAGATCTACAAGAAACAGTAAAACGCTTGGTAGACAAACTTGAAAAATAATAAGATCACTTTATAGTAGTCCTATGACTACTTTCACAAAAACACACTAAAACCAAAAAGCTGTACACACAGTCGATTTTTGAACCACCTTTGATGTTACATTTGTTTTGACATCAAAGCCATTTAGTCTAATCTATGTATGTACAGCTTTTATGATTATTTATATGTAGTTATTATTAATATGTAGTTTTAGTCATACGCAGTTTTATAACTATTTAATTAGCATTCATTCATTATCAAATATGAGTACATTGTTATAAAGTGTTTCATCTCAATTTGACGATATATGTGATTATCTCTATAATATAAGTAGATAGCCAAGCGAGTGGTTCCGTCGGGCTCATCTCAAGAAATAAATACGTGATGAAATGGCCTTT
>OGJJ01001296.1_pt1 | contig 19320 bp, 24 predicted proteins | sample 1572081 | NCBI WGS metagenome assembly OGJJ01 (sample SAMEA2582122, study PRJEB24529) | metagenome | biome: Human gut stool | place: China | collected 2011
GAAGAATTGGTCAGCCATGGCAATCGTCTCAACGTCTGTTGCAGGATTGCTAGATCCAAAGCATTCTACGCCAATCTGGTGGAACTGACGCAAACGGCCAGCCTGAGGACGCTCATAACGGAACATAGGGCCGATATAATAGACCTTGCTTGGTTTTTGAACCTCTGGTGCAAAGAGTTTATTTTCAACATAGGAGCGGACCACTGGTGCTGTCCCTTCCGGACGCAAAGTAATATGACGATCACCCTTGTCATAGAAGTCGTACATCTCCTTGGTCACGATATCCGTTGTATCCCCAACAGAACGACTAATCACCTCGTAATGCTCAAAAATCGGTGTTCGGATCTCAGCATAATTGTATTTTTTAAAGGTTTCGCGAGCAAATCCTTCTACATATTGCCACTTAGCGGACTCCTGTGGCAGGATATCTTGGGTTCCTTTTGGTTTTTGTAATTTCATAGACACCACTCCTTTGCTTGCTTTGTACTATTTATTCTATCATAATTTATAGTCCGTGACAGTGCTCAAGCGATAAAATCATCCCACAAGCCCATTAGGAACAGAAAAGGCTAGCTTCTCTAGGCCCAAAGAAATAGAGCCCGCATCAAATGCAAGGCTCTATTTCTCTCGTTGCTTTACTTTCAACTATTTTATAAGATATTTTCATATTGTTCGCGAACTTCCTGCGGCCAGACGCTGGTTTGGACTTCTCCGATATGTTTCTTACGAAGCAAGAACATAGCCAAACGAGATTGCCCAATCCCTCCACCAATCGTGAGTGGGAAGAGACCATTTAACAAAGCCTTGTGCCACTCTAATTGGAGACGATCCTCGTCCCCTGTGATCGCAACCTGACGGCGAAGCGTATCTTCATCAACACGGATCCCCATTGAAGACAACTCAAAGGCGGAACCTAGAACGTCATTCCAGACGAGGATATCACCATTCAAGCCCTTGTAGCCATTTTCAGACTCTGTTGTCCAGTCATCGTAGTCAGGTGCACGTCCATCGTGTGGTTTGCCATCTGCAAGCTCTCCACCAATACCGATCAAGAAAACGGCTCCGAATTCTTTGGCAATGGCATTTTCACGCTCTTTTGGAGTTAAATCTGGATAGCGTTCCACCAACTCTTCTGTGTGAACGAAGGTAATTTGTTTTGGAAGAACTGACTCAATATCATAGCGCGCCTCTACTGCTAGTTCTGTTAAACGAATCGCCTTGTAGATTTTTTCAACCGTTTCTTTGAGGTAGGCGATGTTGCGTTGACCATTGGGGATGACTTTTTCCCAGTCCCATTGGTCTACATAAACAGAGTGGATAGCATCTAGCGAATCTTCATCTGGACGAAGAGCCTTCATATGGACAAAGAGACCTTCTCCTTCGCCAAAACCAAAACGTGCCAAAGTATGGCGTTTCCATTTTGCAAGTGAATGCACGACTTCATAAGTCTCATCAGGAATTTGAAGGACCTTTACAGATACCGGATGTTCAATCCCAGAAAGGTTATCCTGCATCCCGTCTCCGACCTTGCTCAAAATTGGCCCTTGGACTTCAATGATGTCCAATTTATCTTTTAAATACTGCGTAAACGTCGTTTTAACAAACGAAATTTCTTTTTGTTGGTGGATAAAACTTTTTTTCATATAGTTCCTCATTTATAGACATTTTAGAAATGATTATACTCTTTTTTCAATCAAAATCAAGTCTTTTCATTCGTTTTCAACTTAATTTTTCTCTTGCAAAAAGGATTCATTTTTGATAAACTATATGTAACTTTTAAAACGTTACATAGGAGAACTGACATGTTTGATGCAAAAAAACTAAAAGAAAGACGCCTGGAAAAAGGCTTGACCCAAGCAGATGTCTACGAGGATCTCAAGATTTCTCGCAAGACTTACTCCAGTTGGGAGAATGGCTTAGCGGAGCCACACGAAAAAAATCTCAGGAGGTTGGCCAAGCGCCTCTCCGTTAAAGAGGACTACTTTATTAACAAAGACTCCGCACTCTACACCTACCCTTTATTAACCCCACCTCATCAAATGAAAGTCGACCAGTTGGCCAGCCAGTTATTGGAACAGCAGCAAAAAGTTGTTTCCTTGACTGCTTATAAGGTTCTTTCGATTGAGCTAGCAGCCGGTTTAGGACACACCTTTTATGACAACGAAACGGACTATGAAACCGTCTACTTTGACCAAGAGATCCAGCACGATTTCGCTTCTTGGGTATCCGGAGATTCGATGGAACCTCTCTATCCCAATGGCTCTGTTGCCCTCATGAAGCAGACTGGCTTTGACTATGATGGGGCTGTCTACGCCCTCATCTGGAATGGAAAAACCTACATCAAAAAAGTCTATCGGGAAGCGGAAGGTTTGCGCTTAGAATCCATCAACCCTGATTATGACGATTTATTTGCTCCCTATGAAGACGAACCCAAAATCGTCGGCATTGTGGTCGGGCATTTTCTTCCGCTTGAGGTGTAAATATGCTGTTTGATTATTCACGTGAGCCTCATTCTGATATTGCTTTTGTGGATATGAAAAGTTTTTATGCCAGTTGTGAATGTGTCCGTCTAGGGCTCAACCCCTTGACGACTTCTCTTTGCGTCATGAGTCGGAGCGACAATTCAGCTGGCCTGATTTTAGCGAGCTCTCCCGTTTTCAAACAAGTCTTTGGCAAGAAAAATGTCAGTCGTAGCTACGACCTACCTTTTGACCTCAAGACCAGAAAATTTAATAGCTACGTCGCTAAAAAACAAGGATTGCCAACAGATCCAGCCTTTATTGCATCCATTGAATCCTGGGCCAAGAGGACCCTGATTGTGCCTCCACGGATGAATGCCTACATTCAGGTCAATATGGAAATTCAGAAGGTCTTTCAGGAATTTGCGGCACCAGATGATATTTTCCCTTACTCAATTGACGAAGGCTTTATCGATCTGACTTCTTCCTTAAATTATTTTATTCCAAACCCCTCCCTCTCTCGAAAGGAAAAACTGGATCTCCTTTCTGCTAGGATCCAAAAAAGGATCTGGCAGGAAACTGGAATCTACTCTACCATCGGCCTCAGCAATGCCAATCCCCTTCTTGCCAAGCTAGCCTTGGACAATGAAGCTAAGCATTGCCGAAATATGCGCTCCAATTGGTCTTATGAAGATGTAGAAAGTAAGGTCTGGAAACTGCCCCAGCTCACTGATTTTTGGGGCATTGGACGTCGGACTGAAAAGCGATTGCAAAAAATCGGGATCACGTCGATTGCTGAACTGGCCCAGGCTCACCCAGATCTCTTAAAGAAAGAATTCGGAGTCATGGGCCTTCAACTGTGGTTCCATGCTCATGGCATTGATGAAAGCAATGTCCACAAGCCTTATCGTCCGAAGTCACGAGGCATTGGCAACTCTCAAATCTTGCCCTATGACTACCATCTACAAGCCGACATTGAACTGGTGTTTCGGGAGATGGCTGAGCAGGTGGCTATTCGCTTGCGGCGGAAAAAAAAGAAGACCCAACTGGTCTCCATTCATGCCTCCTACTCCAAAATCGAGGGGCTTCCGTCCATTCACTGCCAGCAAAAAATTGAGCCTACCCAATCCACCAAGGTTTTATCCGATACGGTTCTGCGGCTCTTTCGCTCCAAGTACGAAGGAGGCGCCATTCGGCAGATTGGTGTTTTTTATGGAGAACTTGTCGAGGAGTCTCTTCAACTCTTTTCTCTCTTCGATGATCCAGTAGCTCTGGAAAAAGAGGAGAAACTTCAGCAGACCATTGACCGCATTCGGGACCAATTTGGCTTCACCTCTCTTCAGAAAGGCTCCTCACTACTAGAAAACTCACGTGCCATTGCACGCAGTAAACTAACAGGCGGACATTCCGCAGGAGGCTTAGATGGATTAACATGATCGACCGTTCTTATCTCCCTTATCAATCCGCCCGTGAATTTCAAGATCGTGGCATGGCCAAATGGGCTGGCTTCTTTTTATCCGAGCACACAACTGCCCTGCAGACAAAAGAAATTGACCGCAGTCAGATCACAATTCTTCCACTTGCTGAACAGATCCAGCTCCTGGAGCAGGCCTTTCAACAACAAACGACGATCTCGATCACGACTCTAGAGGGGAATCAATTTGCAACCTACACAGGTTCGATTCACACCTTATCTGCTTCTGAGGTTCTTCTCAAAAGCGACGGCCACTACCACCGTCTCCTCGTAGACTCTATCATTTTTATTGAATCTGAGGAAACAGCCTATGAAACCTATTCAGACTAAACACGAATTACAATTTGATTATTTTTCGGAGAATTACCACCAATTTGAGATGGACTTTTACAAGTGGGCAGCTACTTCTACGCCGCTCGTCTTTTTAGAAGACGATATTCTCCACTCTATGGCAGCAGGCCAGCGAAACTACTTTCGTCTTCACCACACCAAAAGTCGGGATCATCGAGACCATTATTTCTATTTTAAGGTTTCCACACTCTCCCAATCACCACTGACCCGTATTTACGCTTATACAGGACATCACTTACAAAAGATAGATCCTCATCAGACAGAGAAAAAGGATAGCTTGATCTGAGAAGCTATCCTTTTTCTTGATTTATGGGATTCACCACAATCCTTACGAGTGATTAGAATCCATCTACGTTTGTGTAGATTTTTTGTACGTCCTCATCGTCTTCAAGAACGCTGTAAAGTTTTTCAAATGTTTCCAAATCTTCACCTGATAACTCAACTTCTGATTGAGGAATCATTTCCAATTCTGTTACTTGGAATTCTTCGACACCTGATTCACGCAAAGCAACGATCGCTTTGTGAAGATCAGTTGGAGCAGTGTAGACTGTGATCGTTCCTTCTTCTGCTTCGACATCATCTACATCCACATCTGCTTCAAGCAAAAGCTCAAAGATGGCATCGGCATCATCACCAGCAAAGACGATAACTCCCTTGTTGTCAAAGAGGTAAGATACAGAACCTGAAGCTCCCATGTTCCCACCGTTTTTACCAAAAGCAGCACGGACATTGGCAGCTGTACGGTTAACGTTTGACGTCAAGGTATCAACGATCAACATCGAACCATTTGGTCCGAACCCTTCGTAACGTCCTTCTGTAAAGGTTTCGTCAGTGTTTCCTTTTGCCTTATCGATCGCTTTATCAATCACGTGTTTTGGCACTTGCGCTTGTTTAGCACGGTCAATAACGAATCTCAAAGCAGTATTTAGTTCTGGATCTGGTTCACCCTTTTTAGCGGCTACATAGATCTCAACACCAAATTTGGCATATACTTTTGAGTTGGCACCATCTTTGGCAGTTTTCTTGGCAACAATATTGGCCCATTTACGTCCCATGAGGATTCTCCTTAAATTTTTTCAAATTATTTTCAATCTTTAACATTATATCACAAATCATCGAAGTTAGACTAGATTTTTCTATTTTTAGAAAGGGGATTTTATAGGAATTTTCTTCGAGTTGGGAATTTTAAATAGCTATCCTAACTATCAAAAAGATCCTCTTTTAAAGACTTAATAATGATCTTTAAAAGAGAGGAAAGCGACACCTGACTCATCTAGCATATAAATCAGGCGATTCTCTGCATCAATCCGTCTTGACCATGCTCCTTGAAAGTCATATTTCAAGGGCTCAGGCTTACCAATCCCTGCAAATGGATCCCTTTGGATCTCCTTAATCAGGCTATTGATTCGCTTCAGTGTTTTTTTGTCCTGACTTTGCCAGTAACAATAATCCTTCCAGGCATCTTCTGTAAACTTGAGTAACATCCGTTACCCCTCAATCTCATGGAGTTGAACCTGACCAGCTCGGACTTCTGCCATGCCCCGCAAGACCTTATCTGACAATTCCTTGTTCTGAGCTAGTCTCAGGGTTTCCTGTAGGCTATCCCACTCGCTCTTAGAGATGACCACAATATCTTCGTCTGGATTCTTATTCACGACCGTCAAAGGCTCAAACTCATCATTCACCTTCTTCATATAATCCTTCAAATGATTGCGGAATGTTGAATAAACGACTGCTTCCATGACCATACCTCATTCTACCTCTTTTCTTTTATTATACATGAAAAAGAAAAACTTGTCAGGAACTTGTACAAGTTTTTCCCTCTTCACTTAATTATTCGTAAAAAGTTTCTAAATTTGGTAAAAAAATCTACTGTCTAAAAAGATTTTTTAGACAGTAGATAAACACTGTTTCCGCACATCATCACTTTCTTGCCTTACGTGAATGTGGGCAGAGAAAATTTACGTCAGACCTTTTATTCTTCCACTCTCACTGGCACCCGACCCCAGATCTGTTCTGGCAATTGGGGATGGCCTAGTTGATACACCTGATCCGCTTGTTGGGTCAAAGCATCCCAAGGTTCCTTACCAATTCGGGTCACGATTTCTACTGATTTTTTCAAGCCTTTGAGATGAGCTTGTCCCTTTGCGGAAAAACCTAAGACATGAATGGCGTCGGGAAGGGCTTGTTCCGTTGCCCCTACCAAGATGTAGGTCAAGATGCGGCGGACACGAGCTTTGGTATAGCGCTTGGTTGCGACTTTCTCCACCAATTCTTCCACAGAGCTAGTACTTCGAACGGCCTCCTTTATCCGGTTGGCCAGTTCCTCATTGACCTGAAAAATCTGTGTCAAATCCGGATGGGTTAGGATTTGATAACGGAGCAGTTGGTCATAATCCTCCCAAGATACCTGTGGAGCCGACTGAAAGAGTTGGCTATTGGGCATGAATTTAGCTACAAAGTCCTGATCTTCCTTGTGCAGGCGTATACTAGTCGCAGAAGCATAGGCCACTTCTTTTTCTTCTGAATGGTAGCCTGCTCCCTGGCGTTTAATAGGCTTAAGCGTAATCCCCTTCCCAGCACAGGCCTTGGCATAAGCTAGCCCTAAAATATGATTAGGAGTATCCCCTGTGAACTCCACTCCAGCAAAGGTTTCCCACATTTTTTGGGTCTTTTGTGGATAGGATAAATCTTCTGGAAGACTTCGCAGGAAAGCTTCCATTTCCGCTTCTTTCTCCGAGTAGACTGTCGCAATCACTTGGTAATCTAAGACCGCTTCTGTCCCAAAGGTCAATTGGTCGATTCCCAGGCGGGACAAGATTTCTACCGCTCCCTTGGCAAAATGATCAGCCGACTGAACAGCCACGAGAAAGGGGAGCTCGACCACCAGGTCCGCTCCATTTTCCAGAGCCATCTGCGCGCGAATCCACTTGTCTACAATGGCAGGTTCGCCACGTTGAACAAAATTCCCAGACATGGCCACAATCTTCAGCCCTTCTGCCTGTTTGAGCAGGTACTTGTGTCCATTATGAAAGGGATTAAATTCTGCAATAATACCTGTAACTGTCATGTTTTCCTACTTCTGTGCTACGAAGAACCAACGTTTGCTGGTCTTTGTTGGCTCTTTGTCCTCAAAGTCTGCATACAATTTGAAAGATTTAAAGCCAGCCTGCTCCAATAAGATGTCATAGGTTAAAACTTCATAAGTGCGTTCCTCATGGACTTCATCGTGCCGACTAAAGCTGCCATCCTCTTCTTGGACAAAGAAGGTCAGCTCATGGACGATCGAGTGAGGGGCCGCATCCTCATAGGTATCCCAGAGCATGGCAAAGTCTTCGGCATTCTCGTGATAAGAATAGCCTGGGAAGACCTCATCTGTCTGATAGGTCGAATGGACATCAAAGATAAAAACACCATCTTCATTAAGGGCATTGTAGACTTCTCTGAAGACATCCCCTACTTCTACCTCGTCTTGCATGTAGCAGATAGAATCTGAATAGCAAGTCACGAAATTATAAGTGCCTGCTTGCGACAGGTCCAGCATATTGCCCTCGATAAAATCAATTTTCTGCTTGGCTGAAGCAGCTCTTTTTTCAGCAATTTTCAGCATGTCAGCACTCAGGTCTAATCCTGTCACATCAAACCCAGCTTGGGAAAAGCGAACAGATTGAATCCCTGTCCCACAAGCCAATTCCAGTAATTTTTTCCGATCCTTGCTTTTAGGGAGATGCCGGAGAGAAAAATCCGTCCACAAATCATACAGACTATCATCCATGACCGCATCGTAGACCGCCGCAAACGTTTCATAAGTCGCCATATTCATGATACCAAGTCCGCCCGTAATCCGATAGAAAATTAGGAGCACGACGATGGAGCTAAGCTCCAAGGAGAGCTATCTATTTTCCGAGGAGTACAGGACGGGTTCAAATCCTTTCTAAGATACAAAGAGCGTTAAAATCATAGAGAAAATAGGGAACTTTCTGCCGTATCATCAGATACAAAGGAAGTTACTTTTTTTCTCACAGCTTTTAGCTCGTGTTCAATTAAGAAAATAACCAAACACGAGGCCCCATCCTTTCTTTCCATAGAATTTCAATTTAACCAACAAAACTCAGTTGCTACCAACTGAGTTTACCTGCTTATGCTAGAGCTGCTGAAAGATCGACAGCACTTGCTTCGTGCCATAGCTTTTCTAGGTTATAGTGGGCACGCATTTCTTCTGAGAAGACATGGACCACCACACCACCTAAGTCAAGAAGGACCCAACCTCCAGCTGAATCACCTTCGACGTGGCTTGCATTCCCTCCAGCTTCGATGACCTTCTCGCGAATATTTTCAGCGATCGCCTCCAATTGGCGGCTATTCATAGAGCTTGCGATGACAAAGTAATCTGTCACGCTGGTCAAGCTTTGAACATCCAAAGCCACAATGTCTTCTGCACGTTTTTCATCGGCAGCTTTGACAACTAGTTCAAGTAGTTCTTTTTCTTTCATGTAATCCTCTTTCCTTAAAAAATTGATTTGTAATCTAAGACATCCGCAAAACGTTCTGCCCAAATATTTTCATAAAATTCATTAAGCGTTTCTGCTGGGATATCCTCTCCATCAAAGGTTGTGACAGCTCCTTCTGGAATAACCAGCTTATAGCCGTATTCAAATCCCACTTTGACGGATGTATCGACACAATATTCTGTCTGCATACCACACAGGACCAGTTGTTCAATCCCTTGTTGATCCAAGTATTCTTTTAGTCCTGTCTCTTTAAATATGCTATTGTATCGCTTCTGAAACACCTTCTCATCTGCCTGCCTCTTCAACAGGGGCGATAATTGCCAATCTTCCGAAGTTAAAGCCTCTGGCGTTTCAATATGTTGTATATAGATGATTTCAACCTGCTGTTTTCTAGCCTGATCTTGCAAATAAGCGATCTTCTCTAAGAGCTTTCCTGTCTCAAAACCTGTTTCCACTAAGATATTTTGTACATCAATAATGATAAAAGCTGTCTTCACTCACTGCTCCTCTTTCAAATACTTCACAAAGGCGTTATAGGTTTCAAGGGTTTGGGGATAAATGGGCAATCCTTGATGGGCTAGGTGTTCGACCGTGCGAGCCGTCTCATAGGCCACGGCACGATCCAAGGAGACTTGGGCGATATCACGTGCTTGATCCACTCCCGGGAAGGCCCGGTTGTGCTCAATGTAATCTGCCACATAGACAATCTTGTCTAAGGTTGACATCTGTCCACTCCCCACAGTGTGAATCTCAATACTGCGAAGAATGGCTGGATCTGTCAGTCCGAGGTCTTCTTGGATCTTGTAAATCCCGACCATCCCATGCCAGACATTGTTGCCCCAGTTTTTTAACGCTGGATCCAGCTCATAGCGATCGATCAAGTCCAGAAATTCCTGATCTGATAATTTCTTGGCGTAGTCATGTAACAAACCTGCTAGGCCAGCCTGCTCTTCATCAGCCCCATAGCGTTTGGCCAAGTCACGCGCAGCCTTCTCAACTCCTAAACAGTGAGTTAGCCGCTTTTCTGGCAGGATTTGACGCATTTTTTCAAGCAAGACCTCACGAGAAAAGCCTAGATAGTTTTCATAGGTCATTGATACAATCCTTCTTTCTTGATGTAGTCCAAGACTGGTTTTGGCAACATAAAATTCGGCGTCCGGCCTTTGGCCACAAAATCACGCACCATACTAGAGGAGATGTCCATGAGAGGAACATCCACCCAGATCACCGGATAAGAAGTCCCCGCCTTATAGCGTGGTCGCTGTACCCCGACAAATTGCACAATCTCCACCAATTCATCGATGCGGTGCCATTTTGGTAAATAATCCACCATATCTGCACCAATAATGAAGTAATAATCTGTGTCTGGATCCCGTTCATTGAGCAAGAGCATAGTGTCGTAGGTATAGGAAATGCCTTTCCGTTCGAGCTCGATCGTCTCGATTTCCAGACCTTCAATGCCTTCAATGGCTAATTCCAGCATCTTAAGGCGATGATGCTCTGCAATCGTCCCCTTGGCATCGACATGCGGCGGCTCATACTCAGGCATCAAGAGCACCTTATCTAACCCTAATTGTTGGCGCACTTGATCCGCAACGACCAAATGGGCATTGTGGACCGGATTGAAATTTCCACCCAAAATACCAACTTGTTTGCGTTTCTTGTCTTTGATCTCTGGCTCTAACTCTACCTTGGTAAAGGGAGTCAATAGTTCAATTGCCATAGGTTTGCTCTCCTCGATGTCCTAGATTTCTTTTACCTTCGCTGAAATTTTACGATTTTCTTTTTTGCTCGATTGTTTGAACAAGATGAGAATCCGACCAATCTTTTGGACCGTTTCCACACCGATTTCCTCTTCCAAGATTTCTGCTACTTCATGGATGTTCTCATCCGTATTTTGAAGAAGAGTCACCTTGATCAGTTCACGCGCATCTAGCGCTTGGCGCACACTGGTTTTGATTTGGTCATTGAGCCCGTTTTTCCCGATTTGGATAATGGGTTTGAGGCTGTGGGCTTGGCTGTTGAGGAAAGCCCGTTGTTTGGATGTTAATGTCATGTTTTTACTTCCTTTTTTCTTGATCGTTATTTTAAGTGGTGGGGACGGCCGGAACTAATTTTTCAAAGATCTCATCTTTGAAAAATGGATTTCCTCACCTCAAAATGGAGCCTTGGTCTCCATTTTGCCCTTGCCAATCGATCGATTGGCAACTACACCACGGCAATAACGATCTCTTTATGAGCTCACTTTGTTCGCTCTTCAGATATATTTTTTCCCGTTTTTTTAAATAATAGCTTTGCGGGTAACGACGGCGACGCCTTCTGGTGCCCAGACGGCTACTTTGGCTTCTCCATTGACGCGGATCCAGCCGAGTCCTGAGATGACCAGGTCTGTCTTGTCCTTGATGGTAAACTCATGGGAAATCAAAGGCGGGAATTCTTCTTTTTCCTTGCTATTAGGAGGAGTTAGTAAGCCACCGACATGCTTATCATAAAAGGCCGTCGCCCCTTCTAGCTTGGTTCTGTGAAGCTTGAGTTCGTTGTCAAAGAAGGCAGTGAACCCTTGCTTTTCCCCCTTAATAAAGTCAAAACGTCCCAGACCACCCAAGAAGAGGGTTTGCCCTGGATTGAGCTGATAAGTCTTGGGCTTGATTTCCTTTTTAGGGCTGACATACTTGAGGTTTTTTGCCGTCAAGTAGTGAGCCATCTGGTGGCGATGGATAATCCCTGGTGTATCATAGATATAGGACCCATCGTCCAGTGGGATTTCGATCTTGTCCAGTGTCGTCCCTGGGAAGCGAGAGGTCGTGATGACATCCTTGTCTCCAGTGATTTCTTGGATGATTGCATTGATGAGGGTCGATTTCCCTACGTTGGTCACACCCACCACATAGACGTCACGGCCTTTGCGGTACTGCTCAATCTTTTCCATCAAGTCCTTGATCGCGCTCTTGTTTTGAGCAGAGGTGAGGACCACATCGACAGGACGCATGCCTTCTTCGTGGGCCCGCTCCATCAACCAATGGGTCACCTTGCTATCCTTGACAGACTTGGGCAAGATGTCTTTTTTGTTTCCGACCAAGAGAACATCATTTCCTGCTACAAAGCGTGGTAAGCCTGGGATAACAGATCCATTAAAATCAAAAATATCCACTACATTGACCACGAGAGCATCACTATCTCCTACCTCGTGAAGGAGTTTTAGGAAATCATCATCCGTCAGATGCACATCAGTGATTTCATTGTAGTGACGCAGACGGAAACAGCGTTGGCAATAAACTTCACCTGTTTCCAAACCCTTTTCAAGAGCTGATTGGGGAGTATAGCCTAGCTCCTCTTTGTTTTCTGTCTGAATGGGGGCTCCACAGCCAATACAGAATAATTCTTCCATTCTTAAATTCCTTTTTTGTATACAATCGGACCATATTTTTCGGCCATTTGCTTCATAACACGGCGTTCACGCGCCCGGTTGATCTGCGTCTTGATCGAGTCATGCTCGACCAAAGGCTTGACCAAAATCGAACGAATGCCTGCACGATGGGCAGCCCGGATATCCGTCATCAGTTGATCCCCGACCATGACCACTTCATTTTTCTCATAGTGGAAACGTTTGAGGGCACGATCAATCCCAAAAGTAAAGGGCTTAAACGACCAGGCTTCATAGTCAATATCAAATTTCTCAACAGCGCGCTTGACCCGTTTGGGACTATTATTAGACACCACGATAACCCGAATTCCTCCATCACGAAGGTCATGCAACCATTGGCGCATCTCAGGAGTTCCATCCGGATTATTCCAAGCAATCAAGGTATTATCCAAATCCACAAGGACCGCCTTAATACCCTGTTTTTTCAAGTCTGCAACGGTGAGATCATAGGCTGCTTCCACCGCAAAATCTGGTTTGTAATTTTCGATTGACACGTTTTTCTCCAAACATTCGTATTCTCCCCATTATAGCATAAAATAGGCTTTTTAGCACGGATGACTTGATCTCAGAGGAGAGATCTACTCATAAACAAATGGAGAAGGTCTTCCTTACTTTTTTAGACAAAAAAACTTTCCAAAAAGGAAAGTTCTACTGTTAGAGTGGAGAGCAGTTTTATTCACAAGCTGTACTATTCTCCATTTTTTTCTTTTCGTAATGTTGATTCATGAAGTTTTTGAAGCGTCAGTATTATTCCTTCAGCTCCTTCTCTTTCACCCCTTTTAATATGAAGAATCTTAGAGAATTTCTTTAAATCTTTCTCAGCATCACCAGGAGCAATGCGAATATCCACAGATTGCCATTCGCCTTGCTTCTCCTCAAAATCTACTAATGCAATAACAAAATTAGTTCCCACGGTCTGCTTCCCCGACAGATACATTTCCGTATTTCCAAATAGGGCGTCAAAATAACTCGGATTAGCTACTGCAAACAAGATAATATCTTTCCTCTTTAGATCTCCATCAACACTAGCGATAGGAAATTCGTCTACATTTTCCAGTACCGGTGAAACTTTCTCAGATTTTAAGGAAGCAATAAATAAGGAATCATTGTATAGTGATTTCGGATTCATGATTTTATCGTAACTGTAAAGATACTCCACACCTAGACAAAGTATGAATAAGAGAAAAGGGATACAAGCTACTACTATAAGTTGTTTTTTTCTTCCCTTTGAAATAGCATTTAGAATGAAAGCAATAAAAATTAATAAAAACCAGGAAGTTGACTTGTAATTGATAAATGTCTTTAGAACATTACTAAAAGCTATTTCCCATAATTTCTGGTGGTATAAGTTTATATATTCTTCCACTACATCCTCCCCTATTACCTATGATATTTATTTTAGCTTCCAATTACATCATTATACCATCTTTTATGACTTTTAGCACTTTCATCACCAGGGCTTACAAATAGACTAAAAAATGATATAGTAGAAGAAAAAGAACTCGGAATTTTTTATGAAACAAACAAGCTTAAAAGAGGTATCTCCTCTTCTCCAGCGCATCATTAATTGGTCGTCCATCATTGGGGCCCTCGCAACCTTGGCCTTTTGTATCTGGGCCTACTTTTCTGGCATCCTTCAATCCAAGGAAACCTTGTCAGCTTTTATTTTGCAAGCCGGAATCTTTGGACCACCTCTCTTTATCTTTCTTCAGATCCTTCAAACAGTGGTCCCTATTATTCCTGGCGCCCTGACATCTGTCGCTGGTGTCTTTATCTATGGCCACATCATTGGGACCATCTACAACTACATCGGAATTGTCATCGGCTGTGCCATTATCTTTCACCTTGCGAGAATGTACGGGCCTAAGTTCGTCCAATCCATGGTCAGCCAGAAGACTTACGACAAGTACATTGGCTGGCTCAATGAAGGTAAGCGGTTCGATCGCTTCTTTATCTTCATGATGATCTGGCCGGTTAGTCCCGCAGACTTCATCTGTATGCTGGCAGGTCTGACCAATATGACCTTCAAACGCTACATGACCATCATCATCCTCTGCAAACCCATCACCCTCGTCATCTACACCTACGGCCTGACCTATATCATCGATTATTTCTGGAAAATGGTCTAAAGCATAACACCACCCCTAAGACTAGGAGGTGGTGTTTTTGTAGTCCTATGAATAGTTTCTTACTCTCTATTTCACAACCCAACCAATCGCATCTGCAGGAGGATTGTCCACATCAATCCAGATGAAATCAATGCCGATTTCACCGTTTTTGAATTTAGTAAGACGAATACCATTGATTTCTAGCTGAGAAAGTTTCTTACCAGTTAAGATCTCTCTGTCTTTTAGCTGAAAGACCCCACGAAGGATCCAATTGCCAAGGATTTCTTGCTTATCAGTTGATTGAATGGCCTTCCCAGCTTCTTGGTTGATATAGGCCGTAATCACATCACCTGATGATAAAAATCGTAGCTTAAAGGTCCGTTCTTCTTTTGGGAGCACAAGTTTACTTGTACCTGGCTCAAACCTTCCAATATCTTTACCAAAAAAGTCTGGACGCTCTTCATGAAAATGTTTGGAGTCTGGAAGAGGAATATACACTTCACTGACTGGACGATACACCAGCTGTTCAATTTCTTTGATTAGTTTTTCATTCCCCGTCTCGTGTACAAAGCGAATCAAGTCCTCGCGAATAGATTTCATCTGGGCTTTTTCTTCCTTGGTAGACCATTTTTTCAAGAGGATTTCTTCTAAAGAATAGGTCACAAAAGCTAGTTCTTCTGGAGCGAGACTGTCTTTATATTTATCCTGAATCTTTAAAATCCGTGGCAAGCGATCTTTTTTTGCCAATTTTGATCCACCATTAAAGGCATTAAAGCCAGAATTTTCTTCTACATTTCCGTGCTTATCTGTGATCACCCAAGAAACCGTCTCAAGAATATCTGAATCACTTTTTTCTGAGGTCAATAAGTGAAGGTGTTCAAAGAGATAAAAGGGATCTTCAACATAATTCACATCCCAAGTATCAACCACAATCTCCTTATTCCTAAAAGTCATATGGAGCTGACTATCTGCAGCCGTATATTTGTAATCATGATGGCCGTCTGTGAAACGGAAATTTGTCGGATTGTTCTTGGTTGTCGAGCCTAAAATCTTGAGATGGTCCAAATCAACGGGTAAATAAGTCGTCTCTCCTACATGGATCTGAGGCTTGTGTCCTTTCGAAGTCGGCATCAAGACATGATAGACGGCTTCTACATGACCAGCATCAGAATAAAATCCTTTTATGAGTGCTTTGGATGATTCAATCCGTTGGTTTCGCAAGGTCGCAATCTCACGGGCCAGTTTTTCATAGCGGGCATCATTTTCTTTATCAGCTGTTTCCTTGTCCGGTGAAATATCAGCATGAAATCGAATTTCACTCAATAACTCATTCCAAGACTGTGAATCTTTCTTGAATTGAGCAATCTTTTGATCTCCTGAGTCCAAACCAAAGGATTTAATCCCAACCAAATACTTATGTTGTTCATCAACGACCAGCGAAGCATCATAAGAGGTGTTGGCAATATCCTCACCAACAGCATGAAAAGCTTTTTGGAAAACAGTCTCTTGGAATTTTGAATTGACTATCGGAGCAACGTAGTTTTCTCGATCGTTAAAATCTTCGGCTTCAGCTTTTTGAGAAAAGGCCTCACTCAGACTAGCAAAGTTGGTAATGAGAGTCTTATATTTCTCTTTTTGTTCTTGTTTTAAGTGTTCCCACATCTATTCATCCTCACTTCTTATTTAAGTATATCAAAAGAAGACTAGATTTTCACTAGTCCCCTTACTTATATAATTCGTTAAATAATGCTGTAAAACTCCAAATTTCCACGTTTTTTTACCAATCTGAAATAATCTTCATCTGATAAAATAGCAAGACCATCCTCATAGGACGCGATCTTCTTCTCTGCCTCCTCATAAGTGGAGACAAAATCTTTCACATAAGACTGGCCTTCAAACTGACCATTCATCTTGGTATAGATTATCGCGAATTTTCCGGAACGATCCAGTTGAGACGGACCATTACTCTCATTAAGGGCAAAAGCTATCCGCTCTGCAATGCGTTTAATCACAGGGACGACCACACTATTTCCAGCCTGTTTATAAAGTTGACCATTGGAAACTCCCTCAGGCAACTTAAAGGTCTTTGGATAACCTTGTACATTGAAGGTTTCCTTCGGTGTTAACTTACGAATCTCCCCACTGTCAGTCAAAATCAATGGAACATTATGCCCGCCAGTTCCCATATTGGCCGTTAAGGTTGGAACAACGCCACTTTTATTCTCCCGAACATATTGACGACGCCACTGGTAGACCGTATCTTGACTGGTCACATTGGCCTTGAGGTCAGCATAGAAATTTTGCTTGCCTTCTCGATAATAGTAGGCTTCATCTGGCTTGGCACCAAAATCAATAACATCAGCCAAGGTCGTTGTCAGCTTTATTTCCTCTGGAAACTCAAACAAATCATAAGCTTCTTTGGTATCAAAACCAACAATGTAGATCCGCTCACGGTTTTGTGGGATATTTCCATAGTCTTTCCCATTGAGTACCTTCCACTTGATGAAGTAGTTGTTCTCAGTCAAAGCCTCACGAATAACCTTGAAGGTATTCCCATGGTCATGGCCGACCATGTTTTTGACGTTTTCGATGAAGATGGCACGAGGTTTACGCCCTTCAATCATACGAAGCAACTCAAAGAAAAGATCGCCACGATCATCATCAAAGCCCTTGCGATACCCCGCAATACTAAAGGCCTGACAAGGGAAGCCCCCCATAATCACATCCACGCGCTCAGCCGGAATATCTTCTGGCTGCACCGCATGAATATCACGACTATCCAAATGCGTATTTGGATAATTTAAACGATAAGTCTGACGCGCATACTTATCAAATTCATTGGCATACACCACTCTGAACTCGTTGGTCTGTTCAAATCCCAACTCAATTCCCCCAACACCTGAGAAGAAGGCTGCAATGTTGTACTTCTCAGAGCGGTTCGAACTTACAGAATTTGTCATGTAGTAACCTGCTTTCTAAAAATGAAAGTTAAACCATGTTTAACCCTTATTCAATTTTTTTAATAAAATCTTATAAAGTTTGCTAATTTTTTCTTTTGATTCTGATTTGAATTTATCATATTTTTCATTGTCATCAACAGTATTTAACTTTCTAGAATAGTAGTCCTCTACCTCAATGATATACTCTGTGAGTTTTTTATAAAATTTCTTATCAGTGAATTTATAAAAACTAGATTTTTTTCTAAGATTTTTTAAAATATTTGTCATCTCAGTAATACCAGTTAATTTAATTCTACCATTGGTATGAATATAGTTTATATCAGATTCAGCTTTTGGTATCGTAAACTGCATATATTTGAAATATATATCTTGAAAAATTTTAGAGTTTTTTTCTCTTTTCAACTTTATATTCTCAAAAATTAAACTAATCACGAAAGTAACAACTGATAATATAATAGCTATTGCTGATAAAATATTACTCCACACGTCTATTCAATAGCCTCCTCGATAGAGTAGTCTAAATCCTCATTTTCAAAAACCAGAATATATTTAGATTCAACTCTTTTTTTACCAATTTTCTCAAGTTCTTCTTTAAATAGACCTTGAAAAAAAGATGAAGCTACGTTTTCGATTTCAGGTGGAAAAATTAATTTAATTTTTTCCTCATCCTTTATATACGGCTTTATTTGGTTATTAAAAACTTCTTTTCCTTCTGGATTACCAGCCAAGCTTATGTATGTTTTTTTAAATGTTAACTTTATTTCTTTCATCTTCACCATCCTTTTTTTCCAAAACAAAATTCAAATTATAACCAACTCCAGGTAAATATATCTTTGATTTAGAATATACTTCCTTTTCTGGTTTAGCAGACTGAAAGTCCGAATTCGAGAATGAGACGTAGCCTTGCGAATCTTCATTCAACAACTTATGATGAAACTTCACTAACTCATGTCCGCTCATTATATAGCAATAGTTACTTTCCGAATAATCTATAATCGATTTAAGAAGTTTAGTACTCCCTCTACCACCACTGATCATTGTATCTTCTCTACCTGATATTTCATGCTGTAATGAAGCAATAATCCAAAAAATATTTTCGGTATACTCCTGATTAAAGAAGGTTTCATGTATATTATAAATCCTCTTTATATCCTGATACCTTTCACCTATTTTACGAGGATGAGACTGTATGATTTTATTTTTTACTAAATCACCCATTTTTATTTCAGAAAAGTTTAATATAACGACATTTAGTGCTGAGAAATTTCTATCAGGTTTTTGAACATGGATAAAACTATCAGAATAATCTATATCTACTAAGCAGTCAGATTTTCCGTGTTCGATAGCATTTCCTACCAGTTCTCCAATAGTATTAGAAATAGAAAATAAAATTTTTTTATCGTCAATTATAAATAAATTTTTTAAAAAATTTACTACCGTCGAAGAAAAAGACGAAAGATCATTATTAGAAGTTACCCACAATCTCAAATGTGTACGAGTAATTTTTACTTGAAATTCCTTCAAAAATTTTTCAAGCGAGTAATTTCCATTAGGCGGATTTAAGTATTTTATTGGTGAATCATAGATTCCTGAGGATACCACATTCCTAGTTACCTGTAGATAGACCGATACAACGAAACCTTGACTAATTAAATAAAAACAGATGCATTCGAAATAAATGTAAGACAATTTATCTTGCAATTCTATAGAATCAAAAATAAATTCTATATTTCTGATTAGTTTAGGTTTTTGAAGAATCGATGTTGAAAAAGAAATAATCGAAGACAATAACTCTGCATTGAAATTTTTAATCTTTGTTCTAAAGGAATAATATTTTTTCCCCTTCTTATCTTTCTCTAATCGAGGTTTATAGCTAGAACAATCAGAGAAAATCAAATCTACATTTTGACTCATAGAACATTATCCCAACTTCTTCATCTCATCAATCCGCGCAACGGTCGCATCATATTTAGCTTGGTAGTCGGCTTGTTTGTCGCGTTCTTTTTGGACGACTTCTGGTTTGGCATTGGCTA
>OGJJ01001306.1_pt1 | contig 19166 bp, 20 predicted proteins | sample 1572081 | NCBI WGS metagenome assembly OGJJ01 (sample SAMEA2582122, study PRJEB24529) | metagenome | biome: Human gut stool | place: China | collected 2011
TTTGCCACATCTACGAATGCCGGTAATCACCTTTATCATTCCATTATCTTTTCGCAGGGTCAGCTGCTGTAGGTAAGCGTTTCTTTTAATCTCCATCGTTACACTCCCTATTTCCGTACATCTGCACATTTTTTAGTAATGATATTCTATCACAAAACAAGTTAAATCTCAATATCCATTCCTATTTTATGATTCATATTTATTGTGTCAGACACCATTGTTTTTTATGAAATGTAATCATATGCTATCCGTTCCGCGCCACCTTTAACATATATATTTCCACATTTGTGAAATCCAAATCGCTCAATTGCTGTCTGCATAGAAATATTATCTTTGTGCGTATCAATGCGAATATAGTCTATCTGTTTTATGCAATATTCAAAACATGCTCTGGCAATTCCTTTTACTATTCCATTAGATGCCAACCGATGAATCGTCCCATAGAGTCTGCCATCTGTCCATTTTCCATTTTTAATAACCTGATAAGTTGGTTCTTCTCCAATAATAAAAGAAAATGTTCCCACAATCATTCCATTATTTACAATTACATAGCTGTTTCCTGCATCTATATCCGTTTTTAGTATCTCCTCACCAGGGTATCCATCTCCCCATTGTGTTTTATTTCCATGTGCAGCCATGTACTCCTTAGCAGTTGTAAAAATAGCCATAATCTGCTTAATATCTTCTCTTGTGCTTTTTCTAATTTCCATATTTCCTTTACTCATAATTCCCCTCTCTATGTTCCGGATTTAAAGTTGACATTTCCTCCATTTTAACAGCAATGCTGAATTTGTGATTACAAGCACTGAGCCGGCATTATGTACCAATGCACCTATGACCGGATCAAGAGTGCCTGTGATTGCCAGAATGATAGCTATGAAATTAAGTCCCATGGAAAATGACATATTAATCTTTATTGTAGTCATCATTCGCTTGGAAAGTGCCAGTAAATGTGGCAATTCCTTTACCTCATCATCCACCAGGGCAATGTCTGCCGCATCCACAGCAATATCACTTCCTACACCGCCCATAGCAATGCCGACATCAGCCGCCTTTAAGGCTGGTGCATCGTTGATTCCATCCCCGATCATACAGACAGCTTCCTGTCTGTTCTGATATTCATTTATGTATTTTAACTTATCCTCCGGCAGACAGTTTGCTTGAATTTCGGAAATACCAAGCTGTCTTGCAATGGAAGCAGCCGCTTTTTCATTATCACCGGTAAGAAGTACCGGCTGTACATTTAATGCTTCTAATACCTTTATTGTACCAACACTCTCACTTCGTATCGTATCAGACAATACAACATAACCAATGAAAAGGCTGTCCAAAGATATGTAGATCATGGTACATCCCCGGTTAATAAATTCTTCCGCCTGTGTTGTCATTTGCTGTGGAAACGTTATGTTATTTTCATTCAACATAGCTCTATTTCCAGCAAGAACATGATAGCCTTCCACCTTTGCTGCCACACCTCTGCCCGGTATCATTTTAAAATCTTCTTTATTGTGTCAGGCACCATTGTTTTATACCGTTCATTGTGTTTTCCTCCGATTCATTTTTTCGGCTCGTCAGCCGTTAGGGTATGCTATATAGCCAAGCATCTCTGCGTGGCTATATAGTAGGGAAAATCGGAGAAAAAGTGAAATGTGCAAATCCGACAGTTCAAGGGATTTTTCACACTTCCACCATGTCGTCCTGCGCCTTTTGATGGATGGGTGCGTTTTGGTGACTACGCGCCTCCAACAAATAAAGAAACAATGCAGACAGAAGGATACCAACCAAAGCGATTCCTCCTGCCAGAGGACTGTAAAATACAAGAAACAATATCAAGACGATAACTGTAATATAGCCATTGACAACGGTGTTGACCATGTTCATGGCATACATTTCCATAAACGAACAGTTCAAAGGGTTCCTTCTACTCTGAATAGGTTAAAAATGCTCCATTTGGATTTTGAATTTTTATGGAACAATAGAAATAGGCTCTGCTCCTCACGATGAATGAGATCATTACTTCAACAAAACAATTTGCTTCACTTTTTGGAAGATGAATAAAATGATTTCTGCACCAAAACCAGTTCCATGAAGCATGGCAACCCTTTGAGGAAGAGCCATCTTATTTGTGTTTTTGGCCATTGATATTATCTTCTCTTTTAAATAAACAGTGGTCAGCAATAACTAACCACTGTTTATTATATCTCCTATTTTGTTCTTCTCCAACTCTTTAACTGTAAAAATACTCCATTCGACAATAAATTTCTATCCCTCTGATATTGTATATCCACTATAGTTTTAGATGTATCATCTTTCCAATGCTTTTTTATCATATAAAATTTGCGGGTAATGCTCACTAGCATAAATTCTTCCCAGCATAGGGACAAACAGGGTATCCTCCACGACTCCTAACTTGGACATAGCCAAACCTCCTGTTTTGATACATTACTTTCTGCCGACAAGCAGCCGGGAAGACCCCAGCATCATCATGGCAGCCCGACGGTGGGAGCCAAAAGCTTCCTGTGCAGTGTCAACGAGTCGTACTTCCTCATACCCCATATCCCGCAGTTTCTGCGCAAAACCTTCCATGTCACCGTACATCTTTGGTTTCATATCATCGTTGAGTGCAAAGACGCCGCCTTTTTTCAATACCCGCAGGCTTTCCAGCAGCAGTTTCTGCATATCAGCACCCATAACATTGTGATAGACATAGTTGCTGATAACTACATCAAAGCTCTCATCAGGAAAATCCAGCTGCTTCGCATCACCGTGCTGAAATACACAGCGGGAAGCCACGCCCTCCCTGGCAGCATTCTTCTCGCAGAGTGCTTTGCTGTAATTATACACAGCGCCCCAGTAATCAACACCGATCACTTTTGCTTTCGGCCATGTCAGAGCTGAACGGATTGTCAATGCTCCGGAGCCGCAGCCTACTTCCAGAATCTTCCCCTCACCGTCATAGTCCAGATGAGAGAGAACGACTCGATGAACCTGTTCCATAATTCCGCCACCGCCAAAGGCATACTGCCGCCTGATCCATGTGATCCAGATCAGCAAAACCAAAATTGCGATTGTGATAACAGTAAACAGAACACCAAGAACAGCGACATGTAATACATAAAAAGAGAGGACAGCCAGCACAGCGGTCAAAACTCCGATTCCGCCAATGATGTAAAAGACAGGGTTGGACATCCAGCTTCCATAGTCTTCTCCGTGGGTGCCAAGTCGGATATTTTCCTGCTTACAATGGTTCTTGTTCATTACATTTCCTCCTTCTTTACGCAAGTTTCCAATTCTGGCTTTCTGTCTGCAGTTTTACCATATGGGCATATACACCATTCTTTTCTTCCAGATCCTTTGGTGATCCTTCTTCTGCCACGGTGCCATCAGAAAGGACAACAATTTTATCTGCTCCTGCTACGGTACGCATCCTGTGGGCGATGACCAGAACCGTTTTATCTGCGATCAGACGGGAAAGGGCTGTCTGTATCAGAGTTTCATTCTCCACATCCAGGGAAGCAGTAGCTTCATCTAAAAGAATGATCGGCGCATTTTTCAGAAATGCACGGGCAATAGAGATACGCTGGCGCTCTCCGCCGGATAGTTCACAGCCATTTTCTCCGATATTGGTATGCCATCCATCCGGCAGTTTTTCCGCAAATTCATCCACATTGGCAAGTTTCGCAGCCGCAATGACCTGTTCATCTGTGGCGTCTTTGTTTCCGATTCGGATATTTTCCAGAATCGTATTGTCAAACAGTGTAACATCCTGGAATACGATGGAATACAGAGAAAGCAGTGTTTCCGGGTCAATTCGGGATACATCCATGCCTCCCACGGTAATCTTTCCTCTGTTAATATCCCAGAACCTTGCTGCCAGCCGGGATACGGTTGTTTTTCCGCCGCCAGATGGGCCGACCAAAGCCGTAACCTCTCCCTGTTTTGCCGTAAAGGAAACATCTTTCAATACGGTTTCTCCGGTATTGTAGGCAAACCCAACATGGTCAAAGACAATATCATACCCCTGATTGGAAAGCCTGTCGCTGCCCTGCTGGATCGGATGATCGAGAATTTCATTCATACGGGCAATGTTGGTTCGTGTACTGATGACTGCCGCAAGATTCTGGAGTGCGCCCTGCAGAGGGTCATATAAACGGGATACTACCAGAAGGAACATAAAGAATGTAAGCACGGAGAGGCTTCCTTGCATGAGCAGAACAGCTCCCACCAGCGCAACCGTTGCAATACCAAGCTTCAGCACCAGTGACGCGGAAACCACAAAAGCAGCAAGACCAAATTCATTGAGGATGGAACGATGCTCCACAGCACGGATCTTCTTTTCCAGCCCTTTTAAATATGCCTGCTCCGCATTATTTGCTTTCAGGTCACGTACCGTTTCAATACACTCCTGTATCCCGTCTGCGCAGGCCATCTTTACATCCATGGCTTTCTGATTCAGATTTTCCTGAATCTTTGCGGAAAATCCCACAATCGCAAAGGCAACCGGCAGAACCCATAAGGCAGCCAGTGCCATTCTCCAGTCCGTAAAGAGCAGACCGATGGAAATCAGAACTGTAGAAATGATCGAACCTGCAAGCTCAGGGATAAAATGCGAAAAACTCTGCTCCAGGAAGGTGCAATCCGCCATAATGGTACTGGTAAGATCGGCTAAATCCTTTTTCCCGAAAAAGGAAAGGGGAATCTTACGCAGATGCTCTGCAAGGGTAATGCGGCGGATACCGCTTTCTTTGTAAGTGGCAAAATAGGTCGCATTGTATTGAAAGAAAGTGGTCAGCAGAATCAAGCCGATACACACCACGCAGCCTGCCACATAAAATGGAATTTTCCCACCGGGAACACCCCCGTTCATCAGATCGCTGACCAGGTAATATAAAAGTCCTACCGGGAACATAAAAGACAGATTCTGAAGGACACAGGCCAGGCAGCCTTTGATCAGGTCTTTTGCTCCCTGTTCAGACAGGGCATATTTTTTCTGCAGTTTTTTGATCATATCACTGCACCTCCTTTGTTACCTTCCATTGCACGGAAGTCTGGTAATTTTTCCACATACGGCTGAATATACCGTCTTTTGCAAGCAATTCGCGACTGTTTCCGCACTCGGCAACCCGTCCGTCGCAAATGACAAAAATCTGATCCACATTTGTTACGGTAGAAAGCCTGTGGGCAATCATAATCACGGTCTTTCCCTCGGAAAGTCTTGAGAAAGCAGCCTGTACGCGGCTTTCGTTATCCGGGTCAGCAAAGGCAGTGGCTTCATCCAGAATGATAATCGGAGCATTTTTCAGCATCACACGGGCAATGGCAATTCGTTGCTGCTCGCCGCCGGAAAGATAGACACCCTTTGTACCGATGACCGTATCCACACCCTGTGGGAGTTTTTCCAGAATATCATCGCATTGTGCGTGATGAAGGGCAGCCAGAACTTCCTCACGGGTAGCTTCCGGTTTTCCCATACGCACATTTTCCAGAATGGATGCCTTGATCAGACGGCTGTTCTGAAATACGAAAGACACTGTATTCATGAGTTCCTCTTTCGGGATGTCTTTCACATTGACACCACCGATTTTTACCATTCCGCTCTGTGGATCAAAGAATCGGGAAATCAGGTTGGCAAGGGTTGTTTTCCCACCGCCGGATGGGCCTACAAAAGCTACCGTCTGTCCTGCAGGAATGGTCAGTGAAATATCTTTTAATACTTCTTTTTCTCCATCATAGCTGAAATGAACCGATTTCAGTTCCACGGAAGCGTTTTGAGGATGCATTGAATGTTTCGTTTCCTCCAGAGGCTTCAAATGCAAAACGCTGTCAATTCTCTGTAAAGCGTCATCTACGATCATGGCATTTTCACTTTGGAACATGATGCGTGTCAGTGTAACAGAAATAACCGGCGTAATAATGATATAGAAAATGAGATCCAGTAAGAAACCGGAAGTCACACCGTCTTGTGTCAGCAACAGTCCTCCGGCGATCAGTGTGGCAAAAACTCCGTTGATCGCAGCTGTATAGAACATCATCGGTGTCCGAAGCTGCTTGGTATAAGCAATCACCCATACTTTATACCGGTCAATGGAGTCTTTAAACTTCTTAAAGGAAAAGATCGTCTGGCCAAAGGTTTTTACCACCGGAATACCGCGGACATACTCTACCGCTTCATTGGACATATCATCCAGCGCATTCTGGTATTCTTTCATCTTTTCCTGCATCTGCTTTCCGGTCATTGCCATCATGATCAGAAACCCCAGCACAACCGGAACAAGACTCAATAGTCCCAGTCTCCAGTCAAACACGAACAACAGCACCAAAAGACCGCAGGGGGTTGCAATGGCATTGGCTCTGTCGGGAAGCTGATGAGCGAGATAGGTTTCGGTGGCTGCGCTGGATTCGTTGACAATCTTGCGCAGTTTTCCGCTGCCAAAACTCTCGGCAAACCCAAGAGGCAACTTAACAATATGCTCCATGGTCTGGATACGCAGGTTTGTGGCAATACGAAATGCTCCCAAATGGGAACACATCAGCCCTGCTATGTAGACAAGCACCGCTATAACCGCAAACAATACTGCCATCCAGCCATTACCGGTCAGGCTCTGTGCCTGGCCAAAATTCGGTGCCACCTCCAATACTTCCTTGATCATTTTCCAGATGTAATAGAATGGCACCAGAGCAATCAGGGCACTGATGGCAGAAAGCACCCAGGAAGCATAGGTCAGGTACTTATGGCTGCCTGCAATTTCCAGCAGGCGTGATAAATTGGATTGTTTTTTCAAAAAAATTCCTCCTTTTCTTTGTGTTTATGATAAAGAGAACACGTCTATGTTCTTACAATATCCGAATTTAGGTTAGTTTTGGCTAACTTACAGGCAAAAATTATAAGGCATTACTGCCCCATAATTTTCATCCATCCCGCTGTATAAAAGGCGCGCATTTCTCTGACGTAGTTTTCGGCATCTTTGAGCGGCATTTCGTGGATGATCAATTCAAAAAAAGTATGAAACATTCCGGTGATCAGAATATGCTCCAGCGAAGGATCGATATGCGGAGAGGGCCTTCCAAGCTTCCTTAAAACCTCCTGATAGGCATGAGTCCCTTCCACTTCAATCTCCACCATTTCATCAATTAGCCCGGCAAATTTTGTTCCTTCCGAACAGCAGAGGATCAGTTTACATTCCTCTAAATGTTCGTACGCATAATAGAGAATATCGTACATGCAGATTCCCGAAATATCACTCATGACTTCCGGCTGCTGGGCAGCTGGTAGTTCGGCGAACTCCTGCTGCGCTTTTATAAAACGGTTACGAATATATTCATAATGCTCACCAACGATGGCTTCAAAAAGTTCTTCTTTGCTTTTGTAATATCCGTAAAAGGCTCCGGTAGTCATTCCCACGGATTTCACAATATTCCGCAGGGAAGCGTCTTTATATCCTTTTTCTAAAAATTCTGCTTTCGCTGCCCGGTGGATATTTTCTAAAGTCGTTCCATTTCCGTTTATTTTGCACACCTCCTATATAACAGTGCTATATAACACTGTTATAATTTTAATCTTTAAAAAAGATTTTGTCAAGAGCAACAAGAAATAGTTGCATAAAAACAGTAATCCAAATCCAGAGCTTCCATTTGCGCTCTGCTTTTCCATGGTTATATGCCATTTCCCTTACCTCCAATCTGATTTGTTTGAACATTCAGATTGGAAAGGGCGGAGAACGGCAGCCGATTCATTTATGTTTTCAATCGTTATGATTGTAATGTCAACACTTATGGGAAGCATTATGTAGCATCATAACCGTTTAAGCTTCACGGATTAAGGTTATTATCCGTTCCATCCAGCTGGGTGCCACTGTAGATTATGCAATTCTGTTTACTGAACGGTATAAAGAAAACAGACAGACGCTTAATAAAAAGGAAAGTATTGTGGAGACTGTTTCCAATGTTACGGTATCTGTACTGACTTCCGGAATTACAATGGCAACAGTTGGAACTCTGCTTGGAGTTATTTCTACCGCCGCAATCCAATAACCATGCATAAAAGCTGCATCATCAATCCTAAAACTAATTTTAAGGAATAACAAAATCAAGCCGAAGCAGACTCCTATCAAAACTATTTTTGCAGCTCTTTTCAAATTGAGTACCTCCATCATACTTTATTTACAACTTGCTGGCGGCGGACGGTTTGTCAAAACCGTTTGCGGACGGCAAGTCCACAGGGGATAGACGCACAAGCAGCGCAAGGAGGTGTAGCCACCTTGACGGAACGAAGTGACGAAACATTCTCGGTCGAGCAGTTTTCTTCTGCTGACCGGGAATGAAGCTCCGCAGGACGCACGATACTCTCGACAGGAGAGTATAGAAGTGCGCCCTTTAGTTCCTAAAGGGTTTTTATCAGTTCAACAAATCAAAAGTTACCGAAGCGCATCCCCTAATTGAAACAAGCCACTGCGGATACTTTCTCCAGCTCCACCAATAGCCTGCGCTATAATGATTGCGGCAACTATAATTGCCACTGCGGCAATAATCTTTCCAATCAAATATTGATATTCTTTCATTTTGATTACCTCCATCTACAAGTATCGATTTTCTCAATTCTCAAAACTGAAATTTTTGTTTCATTGTTGACCTTGCCATTCGTTCTTTAACAATCGATATTCTAATCTAGTTTTCATTTTACCATCATGCCATTCCCAATCAAGGTGCTCTGCTTCTTTTATAAGTCCACATTTTATCATTACCTTTTCAGAACCAATATTTTCAGCCAAACATCCAGTTGTTACTCTATAAACATCATTTTCAGTAAAGGCATATTCTAACACTTTCTTAAAGGCTTCTGTAACATATCCTTCACTCCAGAATTTGGGATAAATAAAATAGCCTGCATGAACTATCTTTCCTCTAGGAGTATTATCAACCACTGTATAACCAACACTACCAACTTGTTCATGCGTTTCTTTCAATTCGATGTGAAAGAAATAAAACTTTCTATCCTCACACTTCATGTCAGCTAGTATATTTGCAAAATCCGCATTAGCTTCTTCTTGTGAAAATAATTGTATATCTTGCAAATAGTACATTGTCTCTTTATCGCTTTTCAATCTAAAATAATCATCTATATCTGCATCATTATATTCACGCAGTATAAGTCTATCAGTTGTCAATGCAGTTATCATATAATCTTACCTCCAACTTCCGATTTGTATAACAGTAGTCTAACACACGTTGTTTAAAAATACTACAGCCAAGCCAATGTCTGTAATTTGCCCTAAAATTTCATTTTATGGAATTTGGACTACTTGATTTTCTAATTGCATACGCAATTCGTGAAATGTATCATTATACTGTTGATACATCAGACACACAAATGTAAATAGGGACTAATTAGAATCAAATTGCTGAATCAAATTATCCGCGTCTGCAATTGACGGGAGATTTGTCACGGATATAAAATAGAAACGGGAAAAGAACCAAAATAAGATTTGCAGACAGGGAGAACGAAACCATGAAATATGCATATCATAATGGAAAAATCCTGGATGGCACAAAAGACATGACCGTGCAGAAAGGAAAAGTTATTCTCACGGAGAATGACAAAATTGTGGATATCGTGCCCGATAACGGGACAATCGGTGGATATGAGAGGGTAGACCTGCAGGGACGCTACATCATGCCGGGGTTAATCAACATGCATGTGCATCTGGCAGGCAGCGGAAAGCCCCAGAAAAAGCAGAGAGATAATGAAAAACTGGTCAATCAGATTATGAGCTCCGGACTGACCAGAGCCATCGCCTATAACATGGTTGCCGGCTTTGCCAAAGAAGAGCTTCTTAGCGGCGTTACCACCATCCGTACCGTGGGTGGACTGGGAAACTTTGATACCAGACTACGGGATGAAATTGCAGCGGGCAAAAAGACCGGCCCCAGAATTCTGGCGGCTAACCAGGGCATTTCCGTGCCCGGTGGACACATGGCAGGCTCCGTGGCTGTGGCAGCCCATAATATTGACGAGGCATTGCAGCACTTAGAGCGGTCCGAACAGGAAAAAGTAGATTTAATCAAGCTGATGATTACCGGAGGTGTTCTGGATGCCAAAGAAAAAGGGGTGCCCGGTGAACTCAAAATGGCACCGGAGATGGTAAAAGCCGTCTGCGATAAAGCCCATGCTGCCGGTTATGCGGTAGCAGCCCATGTGGAATCCCCGGAGGGTGTCCGGGTGGCGCTGGAAAACGGCGTAGATTCCATTGAACACGGCGCAAAGCTGGACGATGCCATGATCGCATTGTTTAAGGAACGGGGCGCTTTTCTTTGCACGACCCTTTCTCCGGCATTACCCTATGCACTCTTTGACCGTTCCATCACCAATGCATCTGAGGTAGAACAGTTTAACGGGAATGTGGTATTCCAGGGAATTATTGACTGCTCCAAGGCAGCTCTTGCCAATGATATTCCGGTAGTACTGGGAAATGATGTAGGATGCCCCTGGATCACGCAGTATGATTTCTGGAGAGAACTCTATTACTTCCATAAATATGTAGGCGTATCCAATGCCTTTGCCCTTTACACTGCCACAAAGCGCAGCGCCGAACTGGCAGGAATCGGTGATATTACCGGTTCTCTTGCACCGGGAAAATGTGCAGACATGATCGTCACAAAAGAAAATCCCCTGGAAGATCTGCGGGTGCTTCGTCATGTGGAACTGGTAGTGACCAGAGGACAAATCATCCGCCAGCCTAAGGTGAAGATTCGGAAAAATGTGGAAGCCGAACTGGACAAATTTTTAAATTAGCAGAAAACGGAAAATCCCTTATCCCCGGCGTATATTGACGAAAAACCGGGGATCATGTATAATTCCTATAAAAATCATAGGAATTTAAACAGAAAATGAAGACGATTACGATAGACGAATTAGAACGGCTGGCGCCGGATAGCTGCAGCATCGTGGATATCCGACCAGCCGCTGACTTTGCACGGGGTTCCTTCCCCGGTGCCATCAACATCCCCATGGAGGAACTGGAACTGCGCATGGGAGAGCTGGAGCAGGCGAAGCCCATTTATTTGCTATGCCATACGGGAACGAAAAGTGTGGACTATGTGGAAATGCTGGAGCTTGCCGGCTACCAGGCAGGAAATATTTTCGGGGGCTACCGTTCTTATCTAAGGAAAACCCTGTCCAGTGAGTATCATGCAGAGGAAGAGCGGAAGCTTCGGACGAAAGAGATTGAGCGGAGCATTATCAAGCGCTACCGCAAACAGCTGTGGAGTCCCTTTGTGAAAGCCCTGCAGACCTACGAAATGATTCAGCCGGGAGATAAGATTGCCGTGTGTATTTCCGGAGGAAAGGATTCCATGCTGCTTGCCAAGCTGATGCAGGAGGTACAGCGCCACGGGAATATCCCCTTTGAACTGGTCTTTCTTGTGATGAATCCGGGTTATAATGAAGATAACTGGTCCATTATCCAGAATAATGCAAGAATTCTGGGAATACCCATCACGGTGTTTGAAAGTGATATTTTTAATGTGGTGGCGGAAGTGGACAAAAATCCCTGCTACCTTTGCGCCCGGATGCGCCGGGGCTATCTCTATTCCCATGCAAAAGAGCTGGGCTGCAATAAAATCGCTTTGGGACATCATTTTGATGATGTGATTGAAACCATCCTCATGGGGATGCTCTATAGTGGAAAAGTGGAAACCATGATGCCAAAGCTGCACAGCACCAACTTTGAAGGGATGGAATTGATACGGCCCCTTTATCTGGTGAAGGAAGCGGATATCAAAGCGTGGCGTGACGGCAATGGACTTCATTTCATTCAATGTGCCTGCCGTTTTACGGAAAATTGCGCCACCTGTGGTGGAGGAAGAGGGTCTAAGCGGGATGAGATGAAAGAACTGATTGCACAGTTTAGACAAACCAGCCCGGTAATAGAAACCAACATTTTCCGCAGCGTGGAAAATGTAAATCTGCGAACCATCGTCAGCTATACCAAAGATGGAGAGCAGCACAGCTTTTTAGATGATTATGATGATAGAAAATAAAGGGAGGAAGTTATGTTAAATCAATTTTCCCGCACAGAACTTTTATTTGGTAAAGAGGCAATGGAGAAGCTTGCCGGAAGTCGTGTAGCCGTGTTTGGAGTGGGCGGTGTCGGTGGATATGTGTGCGAAGCACTGGTGCGAAGCGGAGTAGGTGCTTTTGACCTCATCGACGATGACAAGGTATGCCTCACTAATTTAAACCGTCAGATTCTGGCAACCCGCAAGACCGTGGGCAAATACAAAGCGGATGTGATGAAGGAACGGATGCTGGACATCAATCCCAATGCGGACATCCGGGTGCGAAAATGCTTTTTTCTCCCGGAAAATGCGGATGAATTTCCCTTTGCGGAATATGATTATGTAGTAGATGCAGTAGACACCGTCACAGCCAAGATTGAACTGGTGCTGAAAGCACAGCAGATCGGTGTGCCCATTATCAGCAGCATGGGTGCGGGCAATAAATTAGATGCCAGTCAGTTCCGTGTGGCAGATATTTATAAGACGAAAGTCTGCCCCCTGGCCAAAGTCATGCGCCGGGAGTTAAAAAAGAGAGGTGTGAAGAAACTGAAGGTGGTGTATTCAGAAGAGCAGCCAATCCGTCCCTTGGAGGATATGGCAATCAGCTGCCGTGCCCATTGTATTTGTCCACCGGATGCGGAACACAAATGTACCCGGCGTCGGGACATCCCCGGTAGTACTGCCTTTGTCCCGGCAACAGCAGGACTGATTATCGCCGGAGAAGTAGTCAAAGACCTGACTTTACAGGAGAGAGCGAGAGCTTTTGCCGAAAGACAGACACAATAGGAAAAGGAGAAAGTGGAAATGACCAAAGAAGAAGCCTGGAGTTTATTAAAAGAATACAATGAAGATCCTTTTCACCTGGAGCATGCAGAAATCGTAGGAAGCACCATGCGGTATTTTGCAGAAAAACTGGGATATGGTGAAGAAGCTGATTTCTGGGAGATCGTCGGAATTCTCCATGATCTGGATTTTGAACGTTATCCGGAACAGCATTGTATCAAAGAACAGGAAATCATGCGGGAAAGAGGCGTAGAAGAGCGTATCATTCATGCCACAGCGAGTCATGGCTATGAATTGACTGTGGATATTAAACCGGAGCATGAAATGGAAAAAGTCCTTTATGCGGTAGATGAGCTTACCGGTCTGATTGGCGCGGTAGTTCTGATGCGTCCCTCCAAGAGTGTACAGGATCTGGAACTGAAATCGGTTAAGAAAAAGTATAAGAGTAAAGGCTTTGCCGCCGGATGCTCCAGAGAAGTCATTGAGCGCGGGGCACAGATGCTGGGCTGGGAATTAGACGATTTGATTCAACAGACTATTGACGCCTTAAAGACATTTCGTCCATAATAGAGAAGGAAAAGAAACTTAGCGAAAAGGCAAAGATTTGAGGTTTGAAATGAAAAAAGCATTAATAGCTATGAGCGGCGGAGTGGACAGCTCCGCCGCAGTCTGGTTAATGAAGGAAAAAGGATATGACTGCATGGGTGTCACCATGAAGCTTCATGAGGAGATGGGAGAAGAGGCCTGCCGTATCGGAAAAACCTGCTGTTCTCTGGATGATGTGGAGGATGCCAGAAGTGTTGCGGTTCGTCTGGGAATTCCCTATCACGTATTTAATTTCAAAGAAGATTTTGAAAAACAGGTCATCGGCAGATTTATTCACGCTTATGAGATAGGCGCGACCCCCAACCCCTGTATTGACTGTAACCGTTATCTGAAATTTGAACGACTGTATCAAAGGGCAAAGGAACTGGGATATGACATCATTGTCACCGGTCATTATGCCAGAATTGAGCAGGATCCGGATACGGGGCGCTGGCTCTTAAAAAAGGGAATGGATGCACAGAAGGATCAAAGCTATGTACTTTATCAGCTTACGCAGGAACAGTTGGCTCACACCTGTCTTCCCCTGGGCATTTATACAAAACCGGAAATTCGTGAGATTGCGGAGAAACTGGAACTGCGTAATGCCCACAAAGCGGAAAGCCAGGACATTTGTTTTGTGCCTGATGGAGATTATGCGGCTTTTATCCGTAGACATACCGGCAAAGAATATCCCCCCGGAAATTTTGTAGATGCACAGGGAAAGGTGCTGGGACGCCATAAAGGATTGATTCACTACACCGTTGGGCAGCGACGCGGATTGGGAATTGCCGCACCGGAGCCCTATTATGTCTGCGAGAAACGATATGCCACCAATGAAATCGTTCTGGGAACGGCAACAGAATTGCTGGTAAACGAATTTCAGGTGTCTGATTTAAACTGGATTGCCATAGCGGATCTGACAGAACCCAGAAAGGTAATGATGCGTACCCGGTATCACCAGAAGGAATTTGAAGCGACCCTGTTTCCTTGCACGGATGACAGGGTAAGAGTGGTATCCTCCAATCCGGTGCAGCGTCCTGCTCCGGGACAGGCAGCTGTCTTCTATGACGGTGATGTAGTGGTTGGCGGAGGCGTAATCCAATAAATAACAACTGTCACTGACTGAATTCCTGCAAAAAATACACCAATCGACAAACTACGACGGAAAACTTGCAAAATGAAAGCAGGGTGAGTCGTACCGGTCAACCCGATTGTCCACCTACAACATATAGTTGTTTGTCGCAGACGAACAACCAGAGCATGGCGAAAATGCACAATGATGCCTCCCGGTGGATAAGGCATAACGCTGAAAATGTCGTAAAACCGCACTTTTTTCTTACAAATCCGACTCTGAAATGTTATGATAATGAAGTAGGAGGACAAGGACATGTTTGCAGAAGGCGAATATATTTCTTATGGTTGCAATGGGGTTTGTAAAGTAGATGGTATTGTGGAACGGGAAGTTCCGGATACGAAAGAACGGCGGGAATATTATGTGCTGAAGCCGGTATACAACAAGGGTGGAATTATTTACAGCCCTGTGGACGGAGCCAAGATATCGGCACGCCGCAGAATTCTGACGAGAGAAGAGTCCTATGATTTATTGGATCATGTTTCTCAGGTAGAACGGATTGAAGAGAAAGACAAAAAAGCAATGGAACTGCGTTGCAAGGAAGCTGTGCAGTCCGGAGAATGCCGGGAATGGATGATTGTCATCAAAACTTTGCTCCATGAGCGTAAGCAGCGTCTGGATCAGGGGAAAAAGATGACCAGTACCGGAGAACGGTATTTAAAGGAAGCCAAAGAACGGCTTTGCGGAGAATTGGCAGTTGCCTTGGAACAGGAACGCAAGCAGGTCGAACTTTTATTAAACCAAAAATTGGAAAATGAAATATAAAGACCTATTATTATAGAAGAAATGGTTACTGTTCAGGCAGCAGTAAAACACTTGCTGTTTTGCTGCGTAAGAATGTGAACCAAATGAAAAAGGGAAGTCTGCATTTCGCTTTGCAGGACTTCCCTTTTTATGTCCGGATATGTTAAAATTTTAATGACTTTTTCCTTTGTTTTAATCTGTTTTTAATGATGCACGCATTTTTCTTTAATAGAAGTTGGGTATGATAAAAACATCCAATCAAACAAAACCAACAAGACAAGAAAAGAGGAATTTATTATGGAACAATTTGAAAAAGTGGAAAAATTAAGAGAGCGTGCCAATGTTTCTTATGAAGAGGCGAAGGAGGCATTGGAAAGAAGCAACTGGGATATCCTGGATGCTATGATTTATCTGGAGCAGAATGGTAAGACCAAGGCACCGTCACAGGAAAGCTATACGACCGGTGGGGAAAAGAACGGGCAGAAAGCAGAACGGGAAATTCCTAAGGAAGATAAGGATAGTTTTAAGGATGCCATGCACCGTTTCGGCAACTGGTGTGTGAAATGGATCAACAAGGGAAATAATAACCAGTTTGCAATCTATAAAGACGGAGAAGAAAAATTTGCAGTACCCATTACCCTGCTGGTGGTACTTCTGATTTTTGCCTTCTATGTAGTTGTACCCCTAATCGTAGTAGGTCTGTTCTTCAACTTCCGTTACCATTTTGAAGGTCCCGATATGCAGGCAGTAGATTTAAACAAAGCAATGGATACTGCTGCGGATGTTGCAGAAAATCTGAAAAATGACATCAACAACGAAATCAATAAATAAAATAAGAAGAGGCGGATGGAGTAAAGAAACATGGCAGTTACCATTTTGGTTGTAGAAGATGAGGAAAAAATTGCCCGTTTCCTGGAACTGGAATTAAAACACGAAGGTTATTCCGTGGATAAGGCAGGCAATGGCAGGGATGGGTTGGAAAAAGCAGAAAGCGGCACGTATGACTTAATGATTCTGGATGTGATGCTGCCGGAACTCAACGGATTTGAGGTGCTTCGTCGCTTACGGAAAACTTCCCAGCTACCAGTGATTATGTTAACTGCCAGAGATGCTGTTATGGATAAAGTGGCAGGGCTGGATGGCGGCGCAGATGACTATATGACCAAGCCCTTTGCCATTGAAGAACTTCTCGCTCGCATCCGTTTGGCACTCAAGAAGAAAACAGAGAACCACAGCACACAGCCGGGAGGACTGTGCTGTGGTTTACTGACATTGGATCCCAATCGTTATGAAGTACATTACGGAGAGGAACTTGTGGAACTGACCCATCGGGAATTTGAACTGTTGCGGGTACTGTTGGAAAACAAGAATATCGTTGTCTCCAGGGACACTCTTCTGGAAAAAGTATGCGGTTATGACTACATGGGTGAGACGAATCTCATTGATGTGTATATCCGCTATTTACGCAGCAAGCTGGATGACCGGTTTGGGGTGAAGCTGATCCAGACGATCAGAGGCGTGGGGTACTGCATAAAAGACAATTGACGGACACGGACAGAGGGAGAATGTTTTCCATGCATGTGAGAATTTGCCCGAATGGAGAAAAGCAAGATGGATAAGGAAAATAAGAATGGTCAGGAAACCGGTCGCGTGACCTCCATTGCACGCCAAATTAACCGACAGTATGTGTGGGAGAAATTTTGCAGCTTTTTCTGGTGGAATCTTATGATTACGGTACTGCTTGGTGCAATTTTTATTTACCTGCAGGACTGTCAGAATCTGGGACGATTTAGCTGGAGTTATGTGCGGGAAATCGTCTGGGATGAGAAATATCCTCTGGAGGAGATGTGGTACCGGGTCACTGCCGGAGCCGGAACCTCCCAGGAACAAAGTTATGAAATTCCCATTGGTGTGTGGCTGTCAGCCTTTGGAAAAACGGCGATTGTCATCCTGATTCTGGAAATTGTCGACCTCATAGAGCTTTGGAGTAAGGGAGCGAAAAAGGTACGCCGGAAGCTCCGTCCATTAAACGAGATGGCGGCAAAGGCACAAGCACTTAGCGAACTGGCACTGGATGAAACGAAATACCATGATTTGGAAAATGCCATTTCCAATTTAAAAGTGGAGACACCCGATGCCCACATCCACATGTCCGACCGGGATTTGGAAGGGATTGAAAACGCACTGAATGATCTTATTGACCGGATGAGGGAATCCTATAAACAACAGACACGGTTTGTGTCGGACGCCTCCCATGAACTCCGCACCCCCATTGCGGTGATTCAAGGCTATGTCAATATGCTGGATCGATGGGGGAAAGAGGATGAAGCCATACTAGAGGAGGCAATCGAGGCGATAAAAAATGAATCTGCTCATATGCAACGGCTGGTAGAGCAGCTTCTGTTTCTGGCACGGGGAGACTCCGGACGGCAAAATCTGGAGATGCAGCCGGTAAACCTTAACGAAGTAATGCAGGAGGTCTATGAAGAGTCTTTGATGATCGATGAAAAGCACCGGTATCTCTTTGAGGAAAAAGGGCAGGCGCGGATGGTAGGAGACAGTGCCATGCTGAAACAATCCGCACGAATCCTCATTGATAATGCAGCGAAATATACACCGGAGCAGGAAACCATTCAGATCCAGGTGGGTGTACAGCCGGATGGCTCCGTTTATTACGGTATTCAGGACAATGGAATCGGCATGTCGGAAAATGATGTTTCCCATGTGTTTGACCGCTTCTATCGTGCCGATGCGGTGCGTAACAGTAAGACCGGAGGAACAGGACTTGGACTTTCTATTGCAAAATGGATTGTAGAAAGACACGGAGGGTATTATAATGTTATCAGCCGTGAAGGATTAGGAACGCGGTTCACGGTAATTTTTCCACAGAATAAATAAAGAAAGAAAGGCATACCTATGGATTTTTGCAGTATGCTCTTCATAGTTTGTTTTTTACCTCTTTTTCTACTCGTGTATTACTTGGTTCCCATAAAATGCAGAAATGTCATCATTTTGTTGGGAAGCTTGATTGGATACGGCATCCAGTTCACACAGTGGCTGCCGATGCTGATGATTGGGATTTTTGCAAATTTTATCTGCTACAGACTCCTTTGGAATATGGACAGTGACGGCAAAGGATACAAAATCTTCCTGTGGATGACTATTGCAGGAAATCTTGCAGCATTGATTCTGGAAAAGTTGTCCGAGACAGCAATGCCTGGTATCAGCTTTTTCGTGTTCTGTATGATTTCTTTCTATGCAGATCTGTGTCTGCGTAGAAAAAAGAATACAGAAGTGTTAGGATTCTGGGAATTTGGTGCTTACCTTGCTTTTTTCCCCAAATTGATTTCCGGTCCTATCACCAGATGGGAAACCTATCAGAAAAACCGCTTTCTGGGGAAAGAGTCTGAAAAACAACTATGGAGAAATTTAGAAAAGGGGATAACTCTTTTCATAATAGGATTAGGATATAAGGTGTTGTTGGCAGATAGTCTGGCAGCCTTGTGGAATGAAATGCAGACAATCGGATTTGAGAGTATCTCGACGCTGCTGGCATGGATGGGGATGTTTGCCTACAGCCTGGAGATTTATTTTGATTTTCAAGGTTATTCCCTGATGGCAATCGGGGTGGCAGCGATGATGGGCATTACCTTACCCACCAATTTCCTTACGCCCTATGCCTCCGTTTCTATATCAGAATTTTACCGGCGATGGCATGTGACGCTGGGAATCTGGTTTCGGGATTATGTGTACATTCCCCTTGGCGGGAACAGGAAAGGAGCGCTTTGCACCTACCGAAACCTTCTGATCGTGTTTTTCCTTACCGGAATGTGGCATGGGGCTGGAATGGCGTTTATTCTCTGGGGGC
>OGJJ01001311.1_pt1 | contig 19107 bp, 18 predicted proteins | sample 1572081 | NCBI WGS metagenome assembly OGJJ01 (sample SAMEA2582122, study PRJEB24529) | metagenome | biome: Human gut stool | place: China | collected 2011
CGCTTTACGACCTGAACGCCTGCATCAAGGCAGGGGATACCGCCCCGGTGCAGACTGGCCGGGATGTGGTGCTTGTCACGCCTACCTACGCATGGCGCATCCCCCGGGTGGTGTCGGAGTGGCTGGGCAAGACCGCGCTGACCGGGGCAGAGCGCATCTGGTTTGTGATGGATTGCGGCAGCGAGATCGGCAATGCAGCAGTCTATAACCGGCAGCTTGCGGCGCAAAAGCAGCTGCAGTACATGGGCACAGCCCAGATCATCATGCCGGAAAACTACATTGCCATGTTCAATGCGCCCCGGAAGGAGCAGGCCCGGAGTATCGTGGAGCAGACAGAGCCTGAACTTCAGAAGGTGCTGACCCAGCTCAAGGCCGGGAAGGAATTTCCCCCGCCGAGAGAAAACCTCTATGACCGCTTTATGAGCGGCCCGGTAAACCCGGTGTTCTATCGCTTCTTTGTAAAAGCCGATGCCTTCCGGGCAACGGATGCCTGCATCGGCTGCGGTAAGTGCGTGGAGCTGTGCCCCCTGAACAACATCCATCTGGAAAACGGAAAGCCGGTCTGGGGCAAAAACTGCACCCATTGCATGGCGTGCATCTGCTATTGCCCCAAAGAGGCCATCGAGTACGGCAAAAAGAGCAGGGAAAAGCCACGGTATCACTTTGAAGCGCTGGAAAGAAAGCAGCAGGACGTGTGAAGGAGAGCGGAAATCAGATGAAGTATTTATACTTACATGGATTAGGACAAAAACCAGACAGTTGGGACAGAGTAATAAAAGAAACGAAGGTCTCGGACAGCAGCGTCTGCTTGAGTTTGGCAGAGATGCTGGAGGGCAAAGCGGCCACTTATGGGGAACTATATGCTGCATTCTCAGGAGAGTGTGATAAGGAACATGATGAAATCGTCTTGTGCGGGCTTTCCTTGGGTGCTGTTCTGGCACTTAATTATGCGATAGACCATCCGAATAAAGTAAAGGCGCTGGTGCTAATTGCAGCACAATATAAAATGCCTGAAAAGCTATTGAAGTTCCAGAATATGCTGTTTCGCTTTATGCCGAATACAATGTTCAAGCAATTTGGCCTCAAAAAAGCCGATGTGATCAGCTTGTGCGGTACGATGACGGAATTGGATTTCAGGGATTCATTATGTAAGGTGTCCTGTCCGGCATTGATCGTTTGTGGGGAAAAGGACAACGCAAACAAAAAAGCCTCAAAGGAACTTGCCAGTTATTTGAGCGATTCCCACTTCCATGAACTTTTGAAAGCGGGTCATGAAGCAAACGTGGAATCTCCGGAGGAATTGGCAACAGTGTTACAGGAATTTTATGATAATGTCGAATAAACTACGATTCATCAAAGAAAGAGGACTGTAAAATGAACATCGAAGAACGGGCGGCACAGGCTGCCGCATGGAAAGCTACTGGACAGTGCAACTGTGCACAGGCGGTGATGAAGGCATTTGAGGACAAGCTGCCGGTGGATGCCGACACCCTGATGAAGCTGGGCGCAGGCTATGCCGCCGGCATGGGCTGCATGGAGAGCACCTGCGGCGCACTGATCGGCGCTGTGATGGTGGCGGGCATCGTCACCGACGGCAAGGGCACACCCCGCATTTCCAAGGAACTGCTGCAAAACTTTCAGGAAAAGTGCGGTGCTACCATCTGCAAGGATCTGAAGGGGATAGAGAGCGGCACATCGCTGTGCCCGTGCCCGGAGTGCGTCCGCAACGCTGTTCTGGCACTGGGCGAGGTGCTGGGAGAGTAAGCAGAAGTTACGCTCTATTATAATATACGAATTTAGTTTATTTGAATCAAAGCAAAAAGCTCAAAAAGGAGAGATTATTCATGGTTTTATTGGTTGTAGATGCACAGAATGGTATCGTGGATGAACGCTTATATGAGTTCAGAAAGTTTGTTGGTAATATCAAAAAGCTGATTGGAGCAGCTCGAGAACAAGGCATAGAAGTTATTTATGTACAGCATGATGATGGACCTGATACCGGATTCTCTATCGGGGATGATGAGTTTGAGGTTTATTCCGAGTTTCAACCGATGCCTGATGAAAAACGGTTTATCAAGTCCGTATGCAGTGCGTTCAAAAAAGAGAGTGGTCTGCTTGAGTATCTGACTGCAAAGGAAGAAAAAGACGTGATGATTTGTGGCATTATGACTGATTTCTGTATCAATGCCACGGTAGAGGCTGGTTTTGAGCATGGCTTACACATGATTGTTCCTGCCTATGCAAATTCTACGCAGGACAATGAGTACATGACTAGGGAACAGGCTTACCATTACTATAATGAATTTCTCTGGCCTGAACGATATGCAGACTGCGTACCAATGGACAGGGCATTGGAATTACTCAAAAAATGATATAGCGTAAACGGTCTTTGCTGAATACCTTTGTTACCGAAATACATTACATAAACTTCAAGATTATGTTGCAGTAAATTCAATAAATCAGTATCATATATTTATACATACAAACAGCGTAAAAGTTTTAAAATATGAATGCGGAATAAAACAGAGGATAAGAGGATATGAAGAACGATGAACCGGAGATAAAACCGGCATACAAAAATCCTTTAATGGAGCATTACAGATGAAGACAGCAATAGTATATGCATCAGTGCATCATGGAAACACAAAAAAGATAATTGACGAGATAGCAAAGACAAACGATGTCGAGCTGATAGATGCGACACAGACGGTAGAGAAAGACCTGTCGGAATATGATTTAATCGGTTTTGCATCAGGAGTATATGGTGGAAAGTTTCATCAGTCGGTGCTTAAGTTTGCATCAGTCAATCTCACAGACAATAAAAATGTATTTCTTATCTGTACATATGGCGGCAGACCTGTCTTTAAGTCAATTGAGCAGGTGATAGCATACAAACATGACAACATTGTTGGAAGGTTTTCATGCAAGGGATTTGATACGTTCGGACCGTTCAAACTGATTGGCGGTGTATCAAAGGGGCATCCGGATGAGAAGGATATTGCGGCGGCTGTAGAGTTTTACAACGGACTAACAGAACAGCCAGTGTTTCTGAAATAGGAAAACTTTGAAATAGGAGGATTGAATGTGTGAAGAATGAAATCAATGAATCTGTATATGATATCAATATGGATAAGTTATGTCAGAATTCAATTGAATTAATTAAATATGCACGAAACATTACTGCAAAGCAGGTAAATAATGTCCAGATAATGACCTATTATTCTCTTGGCAGGTGGATTGTAGAAGTACAGCAGCAGGGAAAACACAGGGCTGAATACGGTAAAAAAATCATAATAAATCTTTCTAAAAAATTAACAGAAGAATTTGGAAAAGGCTTTTCAGAATCTACGCTGGAAAAGGCAAGAAAGTTTTATTTAACATATAAGGATCGAATTTCGGAAACACTGTTTACGGAATTTGCAATCAAGAAATCGGAAACGGTGTTTACGATTTTTGAAGAGGAGCATCCGTTTGTGGTAACATGGTCTCATTATCTACAATTGATGAGAATAGAAAATGAGGATGAACGCTCATTTTATGAGATAGAAGCTGCCAGAGAGAAGTGGGGAGTCAGAGATTTGTCACGTCAGTATAATTCTTCTCTTTATGAGAGACTTGCGTTAAGCATGGATAAGGACAAAGTGCAACGCTTATCACAGGAAGGAAATGTGATTACAACCTCAAAGGATGTGCTGAAGGATCCATATGTTTTGGAATTTGTAGGTCTTGAAGATAAATATAATTATTCAGAAACTGATTTAGAAAACAGGCTGTTAGATAATTTGCAGCAGTTTCTTTTGGAATTGGGAAAAGGATTTACTTTTGTGGCAAGACAGAAAAGATTTTCATTCGAAGAAGATCATTTCAGAGTGGATCTTGTTTTTTATAACAGACTGTTGAAATGCTTTGTATTATTTGATTTAAAAATTGGCAAATTAAAGCACCAGGATCTGGGGCAAATGCAGATGTATGTCAATTACTATGATAGATACGAAAAAACAGAGGAAGAAAATCCTACCATTGGTGTATTGTTGTGCAATGAAAAAAATGATGCAATGGTTGAACTGACATTGCCGGAGGATTCTAATATTTATGCATCACAGTATAAACTGTATCTGCCGGATAAGAAACTATTACAGGATAAATTGAAAGAATGGTTACAGGAAGAAGGTGGTGCTGAAGATGAAATTTAATTTTAAAATACAACAGTACCAGGCAGATGAAAGATATGTCACAGATTGAGTTGAAATTCGATTCAGAACAGAATGCATTTGGTTTAACAGAGGATTTCGATGATTTGTATATCCCCAAAAAAGCCAGCCGGTTGCAAACGGCTGGCTTTTAGCTATATTAGATTTCAATACGCATAAAACTATAGCTCAAGATTCAGATAAATCTCATCACGTTCATCCTGCTCAATACCCAGATAATGCTGTGTGACTTTATAGGACGAGTGATTGTAGACGTCCATCAGCAGAGCAGGTGGTGTGCCGTTTTTCCAGGCGTGATATCCAAATGTCTTTCTCAGAGAGTGACAGCTGATATGTTCATCCTGAACAGTCTCCTCGGCAGCAGTCCTTACAATTCGGTATGCCTGAACTCTGTTTAGTGGCTGCCTCCTGCAGGTGGCTTTTGTAAAAATAAACTCATGTTCAGTCGGATGCCGCTCGTTGAAATATGCCCGGAGAGCATCGGTGGCATTGCAGTTTAGAGTGACATAGTTATTCTTGCCGGTCTTTTGCTCGTTGATAAGAAAATGAGAGCGAAATACATGGTGCTCGAAATTGTATACGTTATCCCACTTCAATTTAAGCAGGTCACTGATTCTTAGTGCAGTGTTTAATCCCATAACAATTAAACAGTAATTGCGGCGGTTTGGATGGATATCTTTATAGTACATCCTGAAAGCCGCAAGTTCATCCTTATTTCGGATTGGCGGTGTAGTTCCCATTGAATACTCCTTTGCAGTAGAAAATATTATCAGGCACATGCCGCATGACAGACAAATGAAAATTATTTAAAAAAATTCTTTTCTTTGGGGTTAAGGTCTGCAAATGGTGTCCGATATAATAGGTGTAAAGCAAAGAAACTAATCATGTTAATAGGCGGCCGTGGCAGATGCCACAACCCGGAAAGCCGTTTGTTATAAAGCAACAAAGTGACTGCAAATAAAAAATAAAGCAGTTACAAAATACCCTCGGGAAAAGGAATTCCAGAGGTCAAACATAATAACCCATGAATATGGGACAAGGAGGATTATATTATGGTAGTACAACACAACATGCAGGCAGCAATGCCAACAGAATGCTCAACGTAACAACAGGTCAGCAGGCTAAATCTACAGAGAAGCTTTCTTCTGGTTACAGAATCAATCGTGCAGCAGATGATGCAGCAGGACTTACAATTTCTGAGAAGATGAGAAAGCAGATTCGTGGTCTTGACCAAGCATCTACAAACGCAGAGGACGGTGTTTCATCAGTACAGACAGCAGAGGGTGCTCTTACAGAGGTTCACTCAATGCTTCAGCGTATGAATGAGCTTGCAACACAGGCTGCCAATGGCACAAATTCAAAGGATTCAGACCGTCAGGCAATTCAGGACGAGATTGACCAGCTCACAACAGAGATTGACCGTGTATCTGAGACAACAAAGTTCAATGAGACATATCTTTTAAAGGGCGACAAGGCATCTACAAAGAATGTTTTTATGAATGGACATGATGCAGGTCTTAAGGGAACTCTTACAGATAGTGCAAAGTCTGCTACTTTTACAATGAATACTTTAAGTGAAGGTGACAAGATTACTATTGCTGGAAAAGAGTATAAAATTGGCTCATCAAAGGCAGAGGCAACAGCTCTTATTGATAAGGCGGATGCAGACTTAACAGCTGCAAACGCGGGAACAAAAGATGTAGAAATTGATGGAAAGAAATATACCCTTACATATAATGCAGCTGTTAATACAATTACAGATGAGGGCGGAGCTACAGTTGCGAACTTAACTGATTTAAAAGGTAAAGTTAAAGAGGGAAGTTCTGTAGGTTATGATGGTAAAACACTTACTGTAATGAATGATAAATTAGGTGGTGGTACTGATGGTAAAACAGCAGATGGAATAGATGATGATGATTCTTCTATAATTACTGCTGATCACGCTAAGAAATTAATCAAAGCAGAACTTACAGCTGCCAATAATATTGGAACAGTTGATGAAAAAGCAACTGTAGATGATGGTGTAGATGCTGATGGAAAGACTACATTTGAAATACATAAAGGATATGCTACTGTAGCAAATACTTTATCATTCAACCTTCATGTAGGTGCAGACGCTGACATGACAAATAAGATTAACGTAGAAATCGATTCAATGGATTCTGCAAGCTTAGGTATTAAGGGATTAAGTATCATGGATGATTCTGGCAATGCAGCAACATATGCTGTAGATGCTATCTCTGACGCAATCTCTAAAGTTTCATCACAGAGATCTTCACTCGGTGCAGTTCAGAACCGTCTTGAGCACACAATCAATAACCTCGACAATGTAGTTGAGAATACTACAACAGCTGAGTCTCGTATCCGTGATACAGATATGGCTTCTGAGATGGTTAACTACAGCAAGAACAACATTCTTGCTCAGGCTGGACAGTCTATGCTTGCACAGGCTAACCAGTCTACACAGGGAGTGCTTTCACTCTTACAGTAATCATCTACAATTTAATGTTGTACAAAGCAGGAAGAGCTCGAAAGGGCTCTTTTTGTTATGCACTTTTTTCTATTAGAATGAAAAGTACAATCATTTATTCCCGAATAAATTGCAGACACCCCCTGTGAAGTAGTATAATAACAACAATTAATACAGCTAATTGCACAAACTGGAATTGAACAAAATCGCTGCGCGATGGCCTGCCAAGGCTGTGACGCAGTTTTTCTTTTCCTAAATAAAAAGCAGTGGAAACCAAGTCCTAATAGTAGTATTGTTAAGTCACCACAACCAACAATCAAACAGGATCGACATTACCACTGCCTATGAAAAGATTAACACCTAACCGTTCTTTTAGCAAGCGGTTTTATTATTCCAATGCACCTCCATGTAAGCAGTGATACCCGAAATTACTGACTTTACATGGAGGAATTATTATGTACGAAAAATATTTACTACAGCTTGAGGAAGCTGGAAAAATCCGTAACCTTAAAGAGCGTTCCATTAACTGCTACAAAAACTATGTTTCTTATTTCCTTAATTACATGGAAAAGCACCCGGAAGAGCTTACCTGTCAGGATGTCAGGGACTTTCTTCTTGCCAAGAAGGACAATGGTCTGAAAGCGACCACCCTCAACCTTTATAATTCAGCCATCCGTTTTTTCTATCGGAATGTACTTCACGTTCTGTGGGATGATATCACTGTTCCACGCATGATAATAGAGCACAAACTCCCAACCGTACTTTCTACTGATGAAATTGACCGGCTTCTTGATGCTACGGATGACCTGAAATATAAAGCCATGTTCGCCACAATGTATTCTTCCGGAATGCGTGTCTCGGAAGTGATTCATCTTCATTATGATGATATTTCCCGCACAAACATGCAGATTCATGTCCGGGATACCAAGAACCGGATGGACCGTTATACCATTCTGTCTAAAAGAAACCTTGCACTTCTTACGGAATACTGGTTCCGGAAAGGCAGACCAAAGGGCATTCTGTTTCCGAATCAGTTTACAGGGCAGTATCTTACCGTAAGTACACTGGAACAGGTTATCCGACGTTCTGCATCGGCTGCTGGGTTATCCGGTGTTACTCCTCACTGCCTCCGTCACAGTTTTGCCACCCACCTTATGGAGCAGGGAGTGGAACAGCGGAATATTCAGGCATTGCTTGGACACCGCGATCCGAAATCCACAGAAGTTTATCTTCATGTCAGCAACAAATCCATTATGGGCATCCGCAGTCCTTTTGACAGAAAGGATGGTACAGCCAATGGATAAGCCCACAGTACAGGATATTTTTCATCGTTTTTATCCGGCATACCTTGATCAATATTCACCTTCCCCTGTACAGGCAAAGGTTGCACATAACATCATGAACTGCAAGACCGGTGCCTATGGTGCAAATGTATGTGTATGTGAGGATTGTGGCTTCGTACAGATTCATTACAATTCCTGCCGTAACCGTTGCTGCCCAATGTGTCAGGCTGTTCCGAAAGAAATGTGGATGGATGCACGCAGAGAGGATGTCCTTGATGCTCCTTATTTCCATCTGGTTTTTACGGTTCCTGATATTTTAAACCCTGTCATTTACAGCAACCAGAGACTTCTTTATGATGCCTTATACCATGCAGCTTCTTCCACAATCAGCGAACTGACTGCCGACCCAAAACATCTCGGCGCAAAGGTGGGATACATCTGCATTTTACATACATGGGGTTCTGAAATGAACTTTCATCCCCACATTCATACCATCCTGCTGGGGGGAGGACTGGCTTCCAACAACCAGTGGAAGGACAATGGTGAAAATTTCTTTCTTCCCATCCGGGTCATCTCCAAAATGTTCCGCGGAAAATATCTGGAGGAACTAAAGAGGCTGTGGGAAGAGGATAAGCTGGTATTTCATGGTACTGCAGAAAAATTTCGCAACCATTATACGTTCAAGGAGCTTTTAGATTCCTGTTATGGTATGGACTGGATTCCTCATTGTAAAAAGACATTCAATGGTGCTCAAACAGTAATTAAATACCTTGGTAAGTATACTCATCGCATTGCCGTCAGCAATCACCGCATCGTCCGTATGGATGATGATACCGTTACATTCTTAGTAAAGGATTACCGTAATGAGGGACAGTGGAAGGAACTGACTATTTCGGGTGTAGAGTTTGTCCGGCGGTTTCTCATGCATGTACCACCACGGCGTTTTGTCCGCATCAGGCACTACGGACTGCTATGTTCCCGTACTAAAAGCCAGAAGCTCACCCTTTGCAGAAATTTACTTGGATGTAAGAAGTATCTTTCAAAGCTTCGTGACATGGAAATGCCTGAAATATTGGAACATCTTTATGGCATCAAAGTTTGTGTGTGTAAGGCATGTGGTGGGCATCTTGGAAAGCCACAGATGAGAATGCCACTGCGCTGCTAAAGAGCAACATCTAATACTTTCAAAAGCCTCAGTTTCTGAGGTTTTATCGTCATGCCCATTTGCCTGTTTTTATAAAATGTTGTAGCTTTCATACCGAGAATCATATATAATCATGGACAGGAACAAAGAATTGAAAGTCCATAGGTTGCGGCTACCCGGACGCTCACTTTGTTCAATTAGGTCAAATCGAAAATGGTGTAAACGAAGGGGCAGTTCTCTGCAATGTCAAAACTGCTTTTTCGTTTACCCCATCATCGATTGTAACCTAAAGAATTTGCAATAAGCATGAAATGAGGTTTACACTATGGACGTAAGAAAAATGAGAAACGAATTACTGGGAAAGCGCCTTGTGGCTGCGCTTGAGTCGCGCAATATGGAAGCCTACTATGTAGAGACAAAGGATGAGGCTGTTAAGAAGGCACTGGAGCTGATTCCAAAGGGAAGCTCAATCAATATGGGCGGTGCCACATCGGTGAAGGAATGTGGTCTGTATGAGGCGCTCTCAAACGGAGAATATCAGTTTTATGACAGGGACAAGGTGTCTACGCAGGAGGAGAAGCAGGAGATAGCGTTAAAGGCATTTACATCGGATTATTTCCTTGGAAGTGTCAATGCGATGAGTGAGGATGGCGTATTTATCAATATTGACGGAAATGCAAACCGCGTAGCGGCATATGCTTACGGACCGAAGCATGTGCTTCTCATAGTAGGCATGAACAAGGTCGTAAAGACTGAGGCAGACGCTATGAGCCGTGCGAGAAATGAGGCAGCGCCTATCAACGCACAGCGCTTTGGCATCGACACACCATGCTCCAAGAACGGCACCTGCTTTGACTGCAAGAGTCCGCAGTGTATCTGCTGTCAGATTCTGACCACACGCTTCTCAAGGGTGAAGGGACGTTTCCAGATTATTCTTGTGGATGAGAATCTGGGCTTTTAATATATTGACCCTCATATCATTTTTATGCATTATACGAAAAGGAAACAAACGAAATGGGATATTTAATCAGTGAGACAACAAAAGAGGAACGTGAGGCAATTGTGGCTGAGTCGCTTGGCAATATCGAGGCCACCTGCGATGGCTGTATGTCGGGGCTTGCCGAGATGTATCAGGACTATATTGACGGAAAGAAGGAGCTTCGTGAGATAAATATGGAGTTCAATGCCAGGTATGTGCACGGAGAGGATATGCCGGGGCGAAGCGGCTGCGGATATAAGTAATGTGAAACGGTTTGGGATAATTACCGAAGCTTAATGATATCAGGGAGACGCAGATGATTTCATGCAGGGATGTTAACAATTTACAAATGGACGGAATGGAGCTTGTGGCGGGAGCTGCAGGGCTTGATAGGATGGTGTCATGGACGTATCTGGTGCAGACAAAGCCTTATAAGGATCATATGAATCCGGGCAACTTTGCGCTGCTTGTGGTAGATTACAAGAGATTTTCCATGGATGAGGCATATGATGCCATGGTTGAGCTGAATGAGCTGGGAATATCTGGCTTTGCGATTTCGGTTGTGGAGGACAGGGAAGAGGCACCACAGAGGATGAAGGACAAGGCTGATGAACTCAAGCTGCCGTTGTTTTATATCCGGTGGGAGGGAGCTACCTTTGTTGATATTGCGCAGAGCGTCGGAGAGCTGCTTTTAGAGACCAGTGTGGATAATAAAAGGACCGGGGACTACCTGTACAATCTGCTTTTTGGATATGAGGTAAATGATAAGTATATCGAGAAGATTTCTGCACAGTTTGGTCTGACCTTTGACCGGCCGTACAGAGTGGGAATCATCGTGATAGACCGCAAATACGGAGTGAATCTGGAGCAGGACGAGCACACATATACATACTATACCGACTGTCTGAACCGCGAGGTTATCCATATGAAGAAAACGCCTATGTATATGAGGTTTTTAAACAAATTTGTGCTTCTTTTTGAGGAGACAAAGGATATGGAGACAGAGCATCAGATTGAAAGGATACTTGGGGACTTAGACAGTCGTGCACCATTTGCAGGATTCATTCACAGCACATGCATACTTGGCGCTGCATACAGTAAGCCTGCGGATTTTGGCAAGAGCTATCAGGAGGCGAAAAATCTTATCCCCAAAAAGGATATTTTACCCAATCCGACCAACAAGAAGGTAATCAGTGCCAGCTCCATGGGCATATACAAGTATATGTTCAACAGCGGCAATCAGCAGGAAATCATGGATTATTGCAACGAGAAGCTAAAGCGGCTTGAGATGTATGACAATGCAAACGGCTCGTTTCTCATAGATACGCTGCTCAATTACTATATGTGTGGTTTTAATGTCCAAAAAACAGCACAGATGATGTACGTTCATCGTAATTCCCTGCAATACCGTCTGAAAAAGATAGAAGAAATACTGGAAATCAGCCTTGATGACTCGATGGAATATCTGGATGTAGTTAATTGTATTCTTGTAAAAAGGCTTATGTTTAATTAGTTACTGTAAAAATGCACAAACAAATTGTGCAAAATTAACATTGCAAAGCTGCTTCATTAAGTTTATTATACGAACTAAGCAAAGGCGCTGGAGAAAAACTCCGGCGCCTTTTCGTATTTCAATAATCAAGGAGGAAAAGCTTATGATGAAGAGAAGTAAGAGATTTGCAGCATTGATATTGACAGGTGTAATGGCAGCGACAACATTGTTTGGATGTGGTTCGTCGTCAGGAGGAGCTGCCTCAGATAGCTCAGCGGCAGACAGCTCATCAAATAAGGTTTTAAAGGTTGGTATGGAATGTGCATATGCTCCATTCAACTGGACACAGGATACAGATACCACACCGGACGGCAGCAAGGCAGTCAAGATAGCAGGCTCTGATTACTACGCATACGGCTATGATGTAGCAGTGGCACAGAAGCTTGCAGACCAGATGGGAATGGACCTTGAGGTACATAAGGTTGAGTGGTCATCAATCGGTATCTCACTCGATGCAGGAGATTATGACTGTATCATCGCCGGTATGGGCAAGACAAAGGAAAGAGAAGCATCATACGCATTCACAGAGCCTTATTACTATAGAAACAACTGTATCGTTGTTAAGAAGGGCGGCAAGTATTCAAATGTAAAGAGTCTTTCAGATCTCGCAGATACAGGCTGTAAAGTAACTACACAGCTTGGAACAGGCTGGATTCCACTTTTAGACCAGATAAAGGGTGCTGAGCAGTCAGGAAACTTTGAGACTACATCAGAGTGCTTCCTCGCAATATCAAACGGCAGCGCAGATGTATGTGTAATCGATGTTCCGACAGCAGAGTCAGCAGCACTGACAAATGATGATTTACAGATTATCGAGCTGGATGAGAATGATACCTTCACAGGTGATGATGAAATGGTAAATGTATGTATCGCAACAAGAAAGGATGATACAGCACTTAGGGATAAAATCCAGGATGCCATGGATGCAATCGGCTGGAATGACAAGGCAAAGATGGATGAGCTGATGGATCAGGTTCTGACACAGCAGCCGGCAGCCAACTAGTTGTTAGAGATTTATCTGATTCACGAAAAGATGAAAGACTGTGGGATGATGTTATATCGCATCATCCCACAATAGTCTGATAAACCGGCGTAAGCTGGGGATTAGAGAGATAAAAGTGAGGTAGCAGTATGATGATAAGTAATCCAAGTAATTCGTTAGAATGGATGGTATTTCTGGCGCAGAAATATTCAAGCATGTTTATCAAAGGAACCTGGCTTACGCTGTACATATCGGTAGTTGGTACATTGCTTGGCTTCGTATTGGGATATATCGTAGGCATAGTAAATGATGTAAAGCTTAACGATGGTGACAACATCGTAAAAAAGGTTCTTATCCGTATAGTAAAGGTGATATTTACAGTTTATGTTGAAGTATTCAGGGATACACCAATGATAGTTCAGGCGATGATTGTGTACTATGGAATACGCCAGATGGGCTATGAAAACCTGACACCTGTATTTGCAGGTATTCTCGTAACTGTATTAAATACAGGTGCCTACATGGGAGAGACAGTCAGAGCAGGAATCGGATCAATAGATATGGGACAGCGCGAGGGCGCATGGGCCATGGGAATGTCACCGTTTAAGACAATGCTCTATGTAGTTTTGCCGCAGGCATTCAAGAATATCATTCCTGAGATGGCAAATACATTCCTTTTAAATCTGAAGATGACATCAGTGCTCAATGTTATCGCTGTGCAGGAGCTTTTCATGGCTGCCAAGACGGTCGGTGGAAACTACTACAAGTACTTTGAGTCATATCTGGTTATCGCAGTAATTTACTTTGTACTTTGCTTTGTATTTGATAAGCTCTTCAAGCTGATTGAAAAGAAGCTGCAGGGCAAGACAGACTATGCACTCGCAGTTGAGTACATGGACAATGAATAGGAGGCACAATATGAGTGAGACAGTAATTTCAATTAAGGATTTAAGCAAATCATTTGGTGATCATGAGGTACTTAGAAAGATTGATATTGATGTGTATTCCGGCGAGGTCATCTGTATTGTGGGCTCCTCAGGTTCGGGAAAATCAACACTGCTTAGGTGCATCAACAAGCTTGAGAAACAGACCTCGGGAAAGATTTTATATCACGATAAAGAGGTCAGAAATGTACAAAGGGATATCAATGATTACCGTTCAAAGGTGGGAATGGTGTTCCAGTCCTTCAATTTGTTCAACAATATGACAGTGCTCCAGAACTGTATGCTTTGTACAAGAAGGGTGCTTCATCTGCCAAAGCAGGAGGCCTTTGACAGGGCAATCACGCATCTGAAGGCAGTTGGCATGGCTCCTTATATCAATGCAAAGCCATCGCAGCTATCAGGAGGACAGAAGCAGCGAGTTGCCATTGCCAGGTCGCTTTGTATGAACCCGGAGGTGCTTTTATTTGATGAGCCTACATCGGCGCTTGACCCTGAGATGGTCGGAGAGGTGCTAAATGTCATGAAGGACCTCGCGAGGACAGGACTTACGATGATAATCGTCACACATGAGATGGCATTTGCCAGAGATGTTTCTACAAGAACTATTTTCATGGACTCAGGATATGTGGCAGAGGATGCAGCACCGTCAGAGCTGTTTACAAATCCTAAGAATCCAAGAACAAGAGAATTTTTAAGCAGATATCTGGCAGGCTAGATATGGTTGGCATTCAGAAGGAGGAAATGATAAATGGATAATTTTGTAGTAACCTTTGCCAGAGGATTTGGAACAGGCGGAAAAGCAATAGCATCACAGCTGGCAAAAGAGCTTGGAATACACTGTTATGAGAACCGTATTCTGACTCTTGCAAGCCAGCTGAGCGGACTTGACGAGAATGTGTTTCAGGAGGTAAATGAGAAGCTGCGTGAAGAGGGTGGATTTACGAGCTTTTTGCGAGGGCTTCCAAGAGCAAAGGGATATATATCAAGAAATGAGAAGTTCAAATCAGATGACAGACTCTTTGAGTATCAGAGCCAGATTATCAACGAGCTCGCAGACAAGGAATCCTGCGTCATAGTAGGAAAATGTGCCGACTATGTATTAAAGAATCGTCCAAATGTAGTGAGCATATACATTGAGGCACCGCGTGCATTCTGTGTGGAGCGTACCATAGCCAATATGGGTGTGACACCGGAGGTGGCAAATGCCACGATTGAGAGAACAGATAAGTTCAGGGCAGACTATTACAAGTACTATACACACGGAAATTACTGGACCAATCCGGTGAACTACGACCTGACACTAAACAGTGAGCGTGTCGGTGTGGAAAACTGTGTGAAGACGATAGAGCAGTATCTGATCATAAAGGGCTTTATCAAGGCTGATATGATTAAGCCGGTGGGAGAACTCATATAAAAAGTATATAACAAAAAATTGCAGCTCGTGTATTGAGCTGCAAATTTTTTTATTATTATATAGATATGTCTATCCAAGCAAAGCCTTATCAGAAGCAAATTCCTCGCCGGAAACCTCCTCAAACTTCATGAGCAGATCCTCCACAGTGAGGTTTTTCTTTTCCTCGCCTGAAATATTAAGGACAACCTGTCCGTTATTCATCATGATGAGTCTGTTGCCGTGAGCGATGGCATCACGCATGTTGTGTGTGACCATCATGGCTGTCAGGCTGTTCTCCTTGATGATTTTGTCTGTGAGAGTGAGCACCTTTGCGGCTGTCTTAGGGTCGAGAGCTGCGGTGTGCTCATCCAAAAGCAGCACCTTCGGCTTCTGGAGTGAAGCCATGAGCAGTGTAACAGCCTGACGCTGTCCACCTGAGAGCAGACCAACCTTTGAGGTCATTCGATCCTCGAGTCCCAGGTCAAGCTCCTTTAAAAGCTCGTGGAAATGCTCCTTTTCAGCCTTTGTGATACCCCAGCCAAGACCACGGCGCTTTCCGCGGCGAGCGACAAGTGCGAGGTTTTCATCAATCTGCATGGTTGCGGTAGTTCCTGTCATTGGATCCTGGAACACACGTCCAAGAAATGATGCACGCTTGAACTCAGGGAGTCCCGTGACATCCACTCCATCGATGAGAATTGAACCATCGTCCACAGGCCATGTGCCTGCAACGGCATTGAGCATGGTTGATTTTCCGGCACCGTTTCCACCGATAACAGTGACGAAATCACCCTCATCAAGCTTTAGGTTTACACCATTTAGGGCATGCTTTTCATTGATTGTGCCCGGATTGAAGGTTTTATGTACGTTTCTAATCTCTAGCATTTATTTGCCCTCCTTTGCATTAAGTGCTGCGGCAGAGCGCTTGCCGGCCTTTTTGAAGGAGGCCTTGCTCTTGCCCTTCAGGTAAGGCACTGCAAGGAAAATTGCCACGATGATTGCAGTGAAGAGCTTTAAGTCATCACTTGGCATCTGCAGCCACAGAACAATTCCGATTACAATGTAGTAAACAATTCCACCAAATATGACAAAGATAAGCTTTCCCATGAAATTCATGTGCTTTCCGAGGATTGCATCGCCGAGCACCTCACCGATGATAACTGCGGCAAGACCGATTACGATTCCGCCACGGCCCATGTTTACATCGGAAAAGCCAGAGTACTGTGAAAGCAGGCCGCCTGAGAGCGCTACAATTGCATTTGAAAGCGCAAGACCGATGAGCTTCATGTTGTCGATGTTTATACCCTGAGCCTTGCTCATTGCAGGGTTGCAGCCTGTGGCACGGATAGCAGAGCCCTGCTCCGTTCCGAAATACCAGTAAAGCACCGCGATAATTACAACCGAGAAAATCACACCGACAATTATCGCATGTGTCAGGTTACGCGATGAAAGCACCAGATTATATTTATCTGCGCTAAGTGCTTGGTTGGCGTGGCGCTGCATAATATTTAAGTTGATAGAGTAGAGCGCTATCTGTGTAAGGATTCCTGCCAGAATCGGAGGAATGCCGAGCTTTGTATGTAAGAGACCGGTGCAGAGTCCTGCGAGCAGACCGGCAATACATGCGCAAAGCAGTGAAACCCAGATATTGTAGCCGTTAATCGTCATCATAACGGTTACGGCACCACCTGTTGCAAATGAGCCATCAACCGTCAGATCGGCGAAGTCCAGCAGTCTGAAGGTGATATAAACACCGAGTGCCATGATACCCCATATCAGACCCTGGGCTATATTGCCCGGAAGGGCATTGGTGAATGCAACCGGATTTAAGGTTGCAAAATAATTCATTAGAATCATTTTATTAAATACCTCCATAGTGCAGCTGTTTATTCAGCTGAGATTTCCTCATATCCGTCAGGAACTGAGATTCCAAGCTCCTTGGCGCGGTCCGGAAGGTACTCCTTGGTGAACTTAGGAGCGCTCTTAACCTCCATAGTTTTGATGTCTGTACCATTTACAAGGATATCGTAAGCCATCTCACCTGTTGTGTATCCAAGGTCATAGTAGCTGATAGAAAGTGTTGCCACACCACAGCCCTTAGCGATTCCTTCCTCGCCTGCAAAGATAGGTTTCTTAGCCTGTGAAGCTACATTGTTGATAGCCTCTGTACATGAAGCTGCTGTGTTGTCTGTTGGGATGTAGATTGCATCAGATGCATCACATGCGCTCTGTGTTACTGCAGCAACATCATTTGAATCAGAGAAAGTGTACTCTTTTACAGTGTATCCTTCGTCCTCAAGGTATTTGGTAATGGTTGTTGACTGGTAGATACTGTTTGGCTCAGATGAGCAGTAGATGATACCGATGTTCTTTGCATCCGGGAAGAGCTCCTTGATGCATTTAGCCTGCTCATCGAGTGGAGCGAGGTCTGTAGTACCTGAAATATTCTTTCCTGTAGTGCCTGACCAGTCTGACATATCAAGAGCTGTAGCGTAATCTGTGATAGATGTTCCGAGAATCGGAATAGAGTCTGTAGCTGCTGAAGCGGCCTGAAGAGCTGCTGTGGCATTTCCAAGGATAAGGTCGTAGTCGTTTGTGACGAACGTGGTGCAGATTGTAGAGCATGTAGAAGCATCTCCTGCGGCATTCTGCTCGTCAAAGGATACATCATCTCCGAGCTTGTCCTTTAATGCGTCTTCAAAGCCCTTTGTAGCGGCATCGAGAGCCTCGTGCTGTACGAGCTGGCAGATACCTACCTGATATTTGGCACCGGAATTCTTACCTGACTGTGTGCCGCCATTTGCTGAACCGGAATCTCCACATCCGGCAAGTCCAAGAACCATTGTTCCTGCAAGAACAAGTGAAGCTAAAATTTTAGATCTCTTTTTCATGATAATTCCTCCTTTTATCAGCGCTTTAAAGCGTTGATGTATCAATTAGGTAAATTATATTCACTTATTAATGAGAAGTCAAGGGAAGATGAGGAAAAAGTAGGGTTTAATATATATAAATGATGGATAATAAGCCATTCTGTTTCGCTGGGTTAGGGGAGCTGTTTTAGGAATTTCAGCAGTTTCAGCTACTTTTTTATGGATTTTTCCGGCTGTTTCGCTGTGGTTAGGGAGCTGTTTTAGAAATTTCAGCAGTTTCAGCTACTTTTTTGGAGATTTTTCCGGCTATTTCGCTGTGGTTAGGGGAGCTGTTTTAGAAATTTCAGCGGTTTCAGCTACTTTTTTCCAGAATTTTTCCAGTTTTTGGACTGGATTGGGGAGCTGTTTTAGAAGTTTTATGGATTACAGCTACCCAAGGCCTGTCAGCTATCAACATATGGCTATTGTACACTATGCTAATTTAGTGTGGGGATATTATGCTAAAGAATAAAAATGATGGTTCATACTGGATTTGTGGAGAGGGTGTTGGCACAGAACAAAAAACGGTTTCGGGAGAAACGGAGTATACAGTTACATGCAGCAGTAAATTTGTGCCATATGAATTTCCTGCAAATGAATTTTCAAAATAAAATATGGCTGAATGTAAAAATCCCCGGTAGTAACTACCGGGGATTCTCTGTCTATTCAGCTACAACCTTGGCAAATTTCTTTTTACCACGTCTGATAATGAGACCCTCGCCCTTGAAATCGTCGAGAGTGTATTTTGTAGAGATATCAGTTACCTTCTCATCTGCAACGGAAACACCGCCCTGCTGGATATTTCTGCGGCCGTCTCCTCTTGAATCGCAAAGTCCTGCTTTTACGAGAACAGAGATGATATCAAGCTCTCCGTCAGGGAAGTCCTCTGCTGTAACGGTAACTGTAGGCATATTTGCATTGTTGGCTCCGCCTGCGAAAAGAGCATGGCTTGCCTCTTTAGCCTTTGTGGCTTCCTCCTCACCGTGAACAAGCTTTGTAAGCTCGAATGCCAGGATTTCCTTAGCTTCATTGAGCTGTGCGCCCTCCCAGCTTTCCATCTTGTCAATTTCCTCGAGAGGAAGGAAGGTGAGCATTCTGATACATTTAAGAACATCGGCATCAGAAACGTTTCTCCAGTACTGGAAGAACTCGAAAGGTGTTGTCTTGTTAGGATCAAGCCATACTGCACCGGACTGTGTCTTGCCCATCTTCTTGCCCTCTGAGTTCAGAAGAAGTGTGA
>OGJJ01001320.1_pt1 | contig 19016 bp, 23 predicted proteins | sample 1572081 | NCBI WGS metagenome assembly OGJJ01 (sample SAMEA2582122, study PRJEB24529) | metagenome | biome: Human gut stool | place: China | collected 2011
CTTCTACTGTGTAAGAACCTGCTGCGATCTTGGTCACACGTCCACTCACACCAAAAGGCACCATGATGCGGTGTTCCACCATATTGGTCTCTTGAACGGTACCGACGATGTCTCCAGCGACCACCTCTGTCCCTTCTGTCACGCTTGGTTCGAAGGCCCATTTGGTGTCCCGATCTAGATTTGGAACTTGCACCCCACGAACCAAAAAGTCACTGGCAGTCACTTCTTGGAAGCGTTCCAAGGGGCGTTGGATCCCGTCAAACATCTGAGAGATCAAGCCTGGTCCCAATTCAACAGAAAGGGGGGCTCCGGTTGTGACCACTGGTTCTCCTGGACCGACTCCAGACGTTTCTTCATATACTTGGATAGAGGCTTCGTCCCGCCGCATCTCAATAATTTCGCCAATCAAACCAAGATCGCCGACCCGGCAAATGTCTTGGATATTGGCCTCCTGCATCCCTGATGCGACCACCAAGGGACCGGAAACTTTGATAATTTTTCCTTGAGTCATGTATTCCTCCTGGGAATCCTTTGTTTCTTTGTTTTACTTTTGCGCTATCTCTCTTAGAGATTGCTTTTGTTGGCCATTGGCATCGAAATTGCTTGGATCCAACCAAGCTTCTAGCCGCTGTTTGATAGCTGGCCATTCTTGGTCAATGATGGACAACCAGTCTGTATCACGGGTACGACCTTTATAAACAACAGCCTGACGGAAACAGCCTTCATAGGTGAAGCCTAAGCGCTCAGCTGCTTTGCGAGATGCTTGGTTTAAGGCATCGCATTTCCACTCATAGCGGCGGTAGCCTAAATCTTCAAACACGTAGCGCGCTAACAGATACTGGGCTTCCGTAGCCATGCGTGTCTTTTGGAGCGCTGGTGAATAGGTCACTGCTCCGACTTCGATCACCCGGTTGGCTTGATCGATCCGCATGAGAGAGAAAGTCCCCAAAGCCTTGCCTGAATCTTTGTCTACAATCGCATAGTAAAAGCGACCTTGGGCTGTCATGAGATCATCTAATAGGTGGTCCCACTCCTCTTCATTGTGGGCAGGGCCTTTGAACAGAAAGGTCCACATCGCTGCGGGAGAGTCCGGCCCGTAGACCTGATAAAGATCTGCTCCATGTTTTTCTTTTGAGAGGCGCTCGATCACGGTATAGCGACCTTCGATCCGCTCAATAGCTGGCAGACGCCCCGGAGTAAAATCAGGCATGGCATCGCCAATCGCTTGGCCAAATTCATTTGTTCTCATAAAATATCCTGTCCTACTGCTTTTTCGACATTATCACGAATCCGCTGTTGGCCCAGTCCTGTAGTCCCTCTATGGGTCGGGATAAGGATCAGAGCCGGTGTCAGCTGCTGGTCGTAAAAAGCCACTGTATCTGGAATGGCCTGAGCAATATCCTCTGTCAGGTAGATAATCCCGAAGTTTTCCCGACTGAGTTTTCGCAAGGTATTGATCGCTTCTTGCGGCTCTGTGACCGGATAGGTTTGAAAGCCAATCAGGCGAAAAGGAAGGATGGCGTCCCGATTGCCCACAACGGCGATCTTATAGGTCTGTTTGTCCATAAATCGGTCTCATCCTTTCTTTGATTTCTGCTAGCGGAAAACCATTGTCCAAACCAGAGAGGACCAAACGAAGATTGGTCACCTCTAACTCTTTTCCGTAAAGATAACGAACAAGAGGGAGGGGGCCATCGACTTCGAAACGGCCAGCGTCTAGAAGACTGAATTTCACCAAACTCTCTAAATACTCCAACTCTACGGTCTTTAGTTGACCAGTGCGCATCTTTTCTTCATAAGTCTCTAAGGCGAGATCGTAATCCAGCGGATTAACTTGATAAAACCAGGTCAACCACTGACCGGATTCTAGCAGGTCGATCACCTGATGGGCACTGAGGCTCCCTTCATCTGAGAGTAATTGGTGCATAAAGCTATGCGGTTTTTGCTGATCCAAGGCCCGCTTGACCGTAATCGCATTGTAAAAGTCAATGGTCACGTCCACCAACTGCTTCAGAATCGGATGATCTAGGCTGTCCCCTAAGTATCTCAGGTGTTTAAAATAAGCTAAGTCCATCCCGATTTCGAGAACCCGCAAGTCCTGATAATCTTGGAATTCTTGCCAGGTTGCTGCCACTTCTTCCGCCATAAAGGCCGGACAATGCTCCGCAGAAAATGTCGCCACCAAATGCTCGAGCACATCGAGAGAATAAGGACCGATAGGGATCAATAAGTGCCCCAACTTGCGCTCTGTCGCCTTGTGTTTTAGATAAACCTTGAGATTGTGATAGGTGTACTTCAAGGTAAAAAGGCTAACCAGGTCTGACTGAGGGCTGACCTCAAAAGCCCATTGGTATTCTGCCAACAAGGCTGCCATCAGGCGGGCTTCAAGAGCTGATAAATCCTTGATCTCGTGGCTGTCTAAAGCATAAGGCGTCCCTTGTAGCAAGCCTTCTCGGCTCTCACTGGAGGGACTTGCAAGCAACTGCTCGAACTGACTGGGACTGACAAAACTAGTCTCACGTACGCTGATTCCTGTATTGACTTGAGAATAGGTCCGTTCGCTCATTGCAACCTCCTAGTTCTCTTCATCTGTGAAAATGCTGGCTGCCATCTGGTAGCTTTCTTGCTCCCAAATGGAATCCACCAAATCACGGTAGAGATAGTTGTCATCAATCTTCCCAACCGACAAGACAAAGCCTGCTTGAGCTGGGATCGTTGCATCTGCAACTGTCACATTCTGATGCGTCTGCTTCAATCTCTCGAGAGCTGCTGAATCAAATTTAGCAGCGCTCACCGCCCCGAAGGTCAGGGTCACAACTTGTCCCTGATAGCGATCTAAGACCGCATCTACAAACTGCATTTCCTTTTCAAGGGGCCAAGCCACCATCGCTTCATAAGCATCTGCAAAGAGATCCTTTAAGACTCGTTGCTTGGTGACAAGGGTTGATTGGCGTTTTTTATTTTCGATTTGTTGGGTTTCACGTTGCAATTGACGTTGAATCCGCTTGAGCTGCTCGGAGCGTTGATTGAGTTTATCTTGGATCAAACGCTCTTCTTGTGCAGTCTCTTCTTTTAGGATGGTTTCCTTGGCCTCTTCTAATAGTTTACGCCCTTTTTCGTGGGCTTGGGCCAAAATCGAATCCTTTAATTGGGTTTGTTCATCCATATCGTTTTTTCTCCTATTGCATGCGTCTTGTGTTTTTCGCCTCGCGAGGCGAATCCATCAAAGCTAGCTCTTAGCCGACGCGTAGGGTCAATAGGAAGGACACAACGAAGGCCAAGATGGCGTAGGTTTCAACCATGGCCGCAAGGATAACCCCTTTCATCATGTCTTCAGGGCGTTTGGCCAAGATTTGCATCCCTGCTGTCGCTACATTTCCTTGGTGTTTGGCTGAGAAATAACCAACGATCGCAACTGGAAGAGCTGTAAAGAAGTAAGCGACTCCTGTTTCAAGTGGCATATCTGGCTTAATTTGCAACCAGATCAAGATCCCGATAACGAAACCGTACAAACCTTGTGTACCTGGCAACAATTGCAAAATCAAGGCTTGGGCAAATTTTTCAGGTTGTTCTTTCAAGAGTGCTGCTGCTGCTTGACCCGTTTTACCAACCCCAAGGGCAGATCCCATTCCACTAAGTGCAACGGCGATCGCCACACCAAATGCTGCAAAGAAGGCGCCCCCATGGGCTGAAAAATATGATGCTAAAGATTCCATGAATATACTCCTATTTATTAAAGATAATACTTATTTTTTTGTTTTAATATAGCGTTCAGAAGGTTTGAGAGGACGAAATGGCTTGCCTCCTCCTTCGTAGAACTTACCGAAGAACTCCACAAAGATCAAACGGGCTCCATGCACATATCCTGACAAGAAGGACAGGAACATATTAATGGCATGTAGGACGATAAAGAGCACAAGCCCTACCGTAAACCGTCCAAGCGGTGGAAAGAGATTGACAATGAGGTTGAAGGCCGAACCGATACTCGCTCCAGACAAACCCAAGGCCATCAAACGAGTGAAGCTGACCAAGTCTCCAACATAGCCACTAACATTGTAGAGATTAAAGAGACCAGAGGCTAGGCCGGACAGCTTCTTGGCACTGACAATGGAAACAATCAAGATCCCAATGGCGTTCAAAATAGCCAGCCACTTGCCAATCGGCACCAGAAGCGCCATCCCAGGTAAGATATTGCCCACCGCTAGAAGCATTAAACCAAGTAGGATCAAGACCCAGGCAAAGCCTGAATTGTAGGCTTCGGTGTAGTCTTTGAGGCGGACATTTTTCATTCCTCCTAGGAAGAGGCCCACTAAGACGGTGATAAAACCAAAGACCACTGAGAGGATCAGGATGGTCATGGCGTTGCTGGTCGTACTGATCAGGGCAAAAGGCATCTCAAATCCAAAGAAAGAGCCATAGACCACACCCCAAAGGGCAACGGAAATTCCAAGAAGACTGAAGAACCGAAGGTTCTTGGCTGTACCAGGCTTGAGCTTAAAGGTTTTAAGGGCAAAGCCTGTCGCTACCGTTAGTAACAGGCCATAACCGATATCTGCGACCATCATGCCAAAGAAAACAAAGTAGAAAAGCGAAACGATCGGTGTCGGATCTTTCTCGTAATACTTAGGCAGGGCGTACATCTCTGTGACTAATTCAAAGGGCTCTACCAAGGCGCTATTTCGCAACTGGATCGGAACGTCATCCCAATCTTTTTCCGTCACATCACGCGTCTCTAGCAAGACCCGAGAACCAAAACCTTGCTGTAAGAAGTCTCGCAATGAGGCCACTTGGGCTGTTTCAATCCAACCCTCCAAGGCCACCAAGCTTTGCGTGCTGGCAAGAAGCGATTTAGCTTCCTCACGAGCTCCCAAGCTCAACAAGTAATCCATCTGGTACTTGAGCTGGTCCAACTCCTTCTGGGAGTTTTGTAACTCGGCTAGCGTTGCTACAACGACAGCTTCTTGCTCTTTGATTTCCCCTTCTAGGCGATCCAAGTAAGCAGCTGGAAGTTGCTCTTCTTCATAGTCCAATTCTTTGAACCCATGGTCTTCTAGAAGCTCCTGAACAGCTACACGATCTCCCGAACGATACAGGATCACATAGCCGTGTTCCGTCTCAGACGTAAAGACTTCTTCTAACTCCAGCTCAGGATGAGCTTTTAAGGAAGAACGAACAGCGTCTGTATCGCTATTGGGGATGGTCCCGATCAAGCCATGCACATAGTGAAAGGTAGCAAGAGCAGCTGGCGTCACCTCTAAGGGGCGCCATTTTTCTAAGCGCTCTATCTCTCCCTTGGCATCTGCAATCTTCTGACGAGCCTTGTCTAACACGCGCAATTGGCGTTTCAACTTGGTCAATAGAAGATCCTCATCTCGAATCATCCCATGGGCCTGCAAGTCATCAAAGGACAAGCTTAATGGTTCTTCCTTGAGAGCTTGCATGGCCTTCTTTTCAGGCATGTAAGCTTCTAAGGTGGCAATCATTTTTTCAACTTGTTCCTGACGCTTTTGTAGCTCTACCAGGGCTTGACGATTGTCTTCTGTCAAGGGTTGAGACAAGGTAGACGCCTCAAAGGCTGCCTGCCACTCTTCGTTTTCACTCAGATCATAAATCTGAACTTTTGCTTGGGCTTGCAAGGCTAGTAGGAGACTGTCCAAGTCATCTTTGGGCAAGATGAGGGACAGTTTTTGCATCTGACTAACGGCCATAGCTTGCTACCACCTTTTCTACAATGGCTTCAACTAACCCAGCTCGCTTGTCGGTCATCGCCTCTTGTACCTTGGCATCATTGCGCGCAACCGTTTCTTCCAGATCTTTCGTTAAACGGACGAGTCTTTCCTGGGCGTTTTTTTCTGCCTCTGTAACCAATTGCTTGGTTTCCTCATCGTAATGCTGTGCCACTGTTGCAAGTCGATCGCGCGAATCCGTTCGGATTTGTTCAACTTGAGCTTCATAGCCTACGATCACGCCCTGAGCAGCTTGCTCGATCTCTTGCATCATCTCGAGTGTTGCATTCGACATCGTCACACCTCCTTATTCAACTATTGTTCTTCCAACAACAGTACAATTATCTTAAATTATACCACAATTCATATCGTTTGTTCAGGCCCAACCGGGAATTTTCAGAAAATTGTGGACAACAAATAAGACCTTAGTTTCAAGTTTGGTAGCGTTCTCTTCTTTTCTCCTATCCTGTTCCTAGTTTCAGTATTTCTTGATTTCTTTTACTTGAATAAAGCGGTTACCCATGTTATAATGTGTAATATATTATAGGAGTATCCTGTTATTTCATCTCGTGAGAAAGGAGGATTGCTGTGAAACAAGATCAAGATTTACGCGCCATTATCGCCAGCCATGAAGCTGAGTTAACAGATATGGAACGCGACATTGCCCAATATTTTTTATCATCCGAAGCACGACAGCACTCCCTGTCCTCTTCTCGTGTAACAGAGTTACTCCATGTTTCAAAGGCGGCTTTAACGCGTTTCTCTCAAAAATGTGGCTTTTCCGGCTATCGAGAATTTGTCTATCACTTTAACGAAGAAACCAAAAATCAAAAACAGGTGCAAGAGCATGACGAGCTGACGCTGAGCGTCTTGCAACGCTACCACCATATCAGTAACGTCACTGAAAGTCTGGTAAAAGATTCCCAATTAGATCGGGTAGCTGAACTAATCGATCAAGTAGACCGAGTCTATTTCTTCGGGATCGGTAGTTCCGGTTTAGTTGCTCGAGAAATGAAATTGCGCTTTATGCGACTGGGCGTCGTTTGTGAAGCCCTGACTGATCAAGATGGCTTTGCCTGGACAACCAGTATTCTCGATTCCTCTTGTTTAGTCATCGGTTTCTCATTGTCAGGAGGCACCAACTCCATTACAGACAGTCTCCTGGACGCCAAAGAAAAGGGGGCTAAGACGGTTCTTGTGACCGCTAACCCGGCTGCCATCCACCAAGGATTCACAGAAGTGTTACCGGCCGCACCTCTTCCTAGTAGTACCTATATCGATCGAATTTCTGCGATTTTACCACTTCTCATTGTGGTCGATTTGATCTATGCTCATTTCCTTAATAAAAGCCGAGAACAAAAGGAAATTGTCTTTAATAGCTACTGGGAAAACAAAAAACTTTCTAGTCAACGTTCTCGAAAATCTTAATATGGTCTCCCTATTTAAAAAGCATGAAAGATCAGGTTTTCTTCATCTTTCATGCTTTTTTTGATGAATCAAAAACAAGTCGCCAGCGCGACTTGTTTTATGTTTCATGTTTTTGTCTAAAGTGGTAGTAGGCCCCCAACATACCCGCAGCGTTTTGATGGTGGGCAAATTCCAAACGGATCTTATCTGCTAGGCTAGGAACCAGTTCGGCACACAGGGCTTGATAGATTTTAGGCTTGAGGATGGCTTCCTGAGCCATAATCCCCCCTCCAAGAACGATGACCTCTGGATTGACCACATAAACGATATTGGCCAGTCCTTTGCCAAGGTAGGTCACCATTCGATCAATTCCAGCCATACAGATCTTATCTCCTTCTGTTGCCTGCTTAAAGATCCGGCGGCCATTCCACTGTTCCACAGGATCACCGTGATGTTCTGCCACATACTCGACCAAAGCCGTCGTTGAAGCTAGATCCTGAAAGGCACCATCTGGCAAATGAAGATAGCCAACCTCACAGGCTGAATTGCTAAAGCCATGAAAGACCTGACCATCAAGCAAGAGGCAACCGCCGATCCCTGTCCCAATCGTCAGGCAAACAGCATTGTTCGATCCTTTTGCATGGCCTGTAGTGACCTCTGCGAGACCGGCACAGTTGACATCATTTTCAATCTCGCAAGGGATCTGAAAGGTCTCTTCGATTTCCTTTTTGAATTGGGTGCCTGCATAGTTGGGAATTTGTGGGCCTGCATAAAAGATTTCTCCCTTATCAGGATCTACCATTCCGGCCGAAGAAATCGCAACCCCTGCCAAGGGATGCTTCTTCAAATAACGGGCTACGATTTCCTTTGTTGTGTTAAGAATGTGAGGTCCTCCTTTTTGGGCCTCCGTTGGCATTTCATGGGTCTCTAGGAGTTGCCCTTTTGCATCGGATAGGCCATACTTGATACTGGTCCCTCCGATATCAATTACAACATATGGATTCATCTAGACCTCCTTTGATCAAAGGAATCTGGCTTTTGTGTCCTGAATGAGTTGAGCAGCACGTTGAATCACTTCTTGATCCGCTTCTACTACTGGCGTCAAAGGGGAGCGAACAGATCCCAAGTCCAAACCTTCATTGATACGCAAAACCGCTTTGATGACTGCATACATATTGCCATGAGCAGACGTCAAGACTCCGATAATGTCATTGATGGCAAACTGCAGGGCACGCGCAGTCTCCAAGTCTTTCTCAGCAATCAGCTGATTGAGCTTCAAGAAGAGTTCTGGCATCGCACCATAGGTACCACCGATCCCTGCATGCGCTCCCATGAGACGGCCACCTAAGAATTGTTCATCTGGACCATTAAAGACAATATGGTCGTCGCCTCCTAAAGAAGCAAAGGTTTGAATGTCCTGAACAGGCATCGAAGAATTCTTGACCCCAATCACCCGTGGGTTTTTCAACATTTCCTTGTAAAGGCTCGGTGTCAAAGCGACCCCTGCCAATTGCGGGATATTGTAGATGACAAAGTCTGTATGGGGTGCTGCTGCACTGATTTCATTCCAGTAGTGGGCCACACTGTATTCTGGCAAGCGGAAATAGATCGGTGGAATGGCCGCAATGGCATCCACTCCTAGTGCTTCTGCATGTCGTGCCAATTCCACACTATCCTTGGTATTGTTACAAGCTACATGAGCGATGATGGTCAATTTTCCTTTAGCCACTGCCATGACTTCTTCCAAGACCAACTTGCGATCGGCTACGCTCTGGTAGATACATTCGCCGGAGGATCCGTTGACATACAAGCCCTGCACACCTTTCGCGATAAAATATTCTACCAGCGCACGTACCCGCTCCGGGCTAATTTCTCCTTGGTCATCATAGCAGGCATAAAAAGCCGGGATGACTCCTTCATATTTTTTTAAATCTGACATTTTTTCTCCTTTTGTCACTAATGAGTTCATTACCCCATGATCTCTGATAATTTAACTTTGCGGTCCTCATTAATGGAACGAGTGCAGGCATCAGCAGACGCAATTGCTTCCAATGCTGCTTCTCCCGTTAATAATTTCTCAAATTCTTTTGATACAGGAGCACCATTCATAATATCATGAAGATATTTCATTTCTTTATCAATCACGGATGAGAGCCATAATGGCGTGCGTTTCCCAGGTTTGCCATAGGCAATAGCACCATCCATCTCCGTGCTATGATAAATTCTTGTACGGTCATCATCTTCTTCCTGAGATTCATGAATTAAGAAATATGATTCTTTTCCATCTACTTTCAGAGTACCTTTACAATTAAATAGGTCTAATTTTATAGCACCCTTCGTTCCCTGAATCAAGACATAGTGTTCTCCCCAACGATAGGCAGAACCCCATTCCAGCAAGGCAAATCGCTTGCCAGGGAATTCCATATTGACAAAAATCATGTCATCTTCATCACCAAAGTTTTCTCCTTGGTGAGCTACATTTCCACCTGTCATTGTAACTGTTTCAGGAATACCTCCCATTAAAAATTGCACGCAATCCAACTCATGGATATGGTGGTAAAGATGCCCGCCTGATTTTTCACGAATTTTTTTCCATGAAATGGATGGTTGTTGTTCTTCCCAGCCATTTCTCGCTGTATGACAGTATAAAACGTCCCCAATAACCCCTTGATTGATCAATTCTTTAGCATGATGGACACCATTAAAGAAATTCATAATGTGACCAGCCATGAAAATCACACCATTTTCTTTACATGTTTCTACCATCTCTTTACAATCTTCATATGATAAAGCAATCGGTTTTTCACAAAATACATTTTTTCCATTCTGAGCAGCTTTAATCACGGGTTCTTTATGCAAATTATTAGGAGAAGCCACGATCACACAATCCACATCGTCACTTTGAACCAATTCATCTAGTGACGAAGCTACTCGTGCTCCTAATTCTTCTGCTACAGCTTCTGCATTTTCTGGATCATACACAACTGTAATTACTGCACCTTCATTTTCTTTCATATATCTTGCCAATTCAGCACCAAAGTATCCTGTGCCAACAACACCATAATTTACAACCATTGTTTTACTCCTGTTTCTATTTTTACTATTTTACGGATCCTTCAGAAAGACCACTTGCGATTTTGTTTTGGATAATTGAGAAGAAGATAATTGAAGGCAATACTACAATTACGGATGCCGCCATCATATCTCCCCAATCCAGTATTTCCGAACCATTTAATGAACGCAAAGCCACCGCAACCGTCATCTTACTTGTATCGTTGATCAAGATCAATGCATAAAGGAATTCATTCCATGCATTGATAAAGGTATAGATGGCTGTGGCAACAATCCCTGGTGCAACAATTGGTAACACCACTTTATAGAAGGTAACAAATTTATTCGCACCATCTATTTTTGCTGCTTCCTCGATTCCAATTGGAACTGTTTGGAAGAATCCTACTAACAACCACACTGCATAAGGGACACTAAACGAAAGATAAACAATCATTAAACCAATCAAACTATTGGTTAATCCAACTTTTGCAATGGCAATAGAATAAGGAATTGCCAACAAGATCGGAGGGAAGATATAGGTAATGACTAGCAACCGGGACATGATCGCCCCTAATTTTGGAAAGAAGCGAACAATACCGTAAGCAGCCATTGCAGAAATAATAATAGCGATGACAGTTGTCGTTAATGCGATTAATAAGCTATTTTTTATATTATTTATAAAATGTAGGTCATTAATAACATGCGTAAAATAATCGAGAGTAAACTGTTTAGGCCAAAATCTTGTTGGAAACTGGGTTAATTCACCTTTTCCTTTTACAGAAGATAGAAGGATCCAAATTAAAGGAAAAATTGCGATAATAGTTGAAATAACTAAAACAACATGTGACCCAATATCAAGGAGTACATTTGTTCTTCTCTTCATCATTTTCTACCCTCCTTCTCCCATTTACTAATTACTCCAAAGTAAATGAAACATACTGCCAATAAGAAAATAAATAGCAAGACTGTTACCGCTGAGGCACGCCCAAGAAGTTTTGTTCCCCAACCGAGATTATATGCAAATATTGGCAATGTTGTTGTTGCGTTTGAAGGGCCGCCACCGGTAATCAGATAAATAATATCAAAGTTATTAAAGATCCATACTGTTCTTAGTACAACAAGTAATCCGACTACTACTTTAATGTGAGGTAAAATAACAAATCTAAAAACTTGCCAACTGGAAGCTCCATCAATCCTAGCGGCTTCAAACTGTTCCTCCGGAACCGTTTGTAAGGCAGATAGAACATTGACCATGATCATAGGGGCACCAAACCAAATATTAATAAATACTAAACAGATAAAGGCCCAGGTACTTTCTGTCAAAAATCCAGGAACATGATTCATCAGTCCTAATTTCACAATCAAATTAGGTAGATAACCATATACTCCATTTAAGATCCATTGCCAAGAGAAGGCAATGACAATTGTTGGGAAGGCCCAAGGAACAATCAACAATGTTCTATACAACTTCTTAAAGCGTCTAACTCTATGCAATGCAAGTGCTAACACAAAACCAACAAGCACTTGTCCCAAAAGAGAAAAGACTGTCCATTTAAGGGAGTTAAAGAAGGCATTGTAGAAATTAGGATCCGATAAAACTGCTTTGTAATTTGCTAATCCTACAAATTTATAGCGCGGCATGATCAAATGTTTGTTTGTAAAGCTAAAATAGATGCTGGAGAAAAATGGGTAAACAAATAATAGTCCAACAATGATAATAGCAGGTAACACAAACACCCATCGAGTCAAATTTCTATTTTTGACCATATGCTTTTTCCTCTCTAAAAACAGAGGCTACATTATTGTAGCCTCTGCTATTATTATTTAACATCAACTGCTACAGTTTCGAATAAATCGTTCAATTGTTTTTCTGCATCCTTAGCAGCCTCCATTGGGTCTTTACCATTCGTAATAATATCTTGGAACATTTGTTCAATGATATGTTGGTTTGTTAACATTCCAGCTTGAACACTTGGACCATTTTCATATCCAATAGCTGTACCTTTTTCCGCTGCTTTTGTAATAACTTCTTCTGCATGTTGGAATTTCTTGCGGATGTCATTATCTTTATAGGCTGGATCATCACTAATTCCTTTGATGGCAGGCAACATTCCAACAGGAGTTGAATCTAAGAAGCTAATATAATCTTTCTTTTCATACAAAGATTCTAAGAATGCTTTCGCTACTTCTGGATGTTTTGAATTCTTCCAAACTACCAATGGAATATTAGAAGTTTCAATGCCATAATCTTTATCTGATTCTTTTACTTTTGGAATAGGATAGGCGTCAATCGCATCAATCAATTGAGGGCTATTTGCTTGAATACCACCTACATGGAATCCTGAGTTAAAGTCAAATGCTGTCTTTCCTTGATAGAACAAAGTAGCTTGTTGCAAGACATTAAAGTTCAATGAATCTTTCGGAGAAAATTCTTTGTACATCTTCACCCAATATTTAATTCCATCTTGAGCCAGTTTGCTTGTCAAGTTAGCTTTCAAATCTTTTGTCAACAGGCTACCACCGCCACTTCGTACATAGAAATTCAAGAAGCGTGTCCCCATCATATCATTTGTCCCGAAAGGAACAGACAATCCATAAACTCCATTTTCTTTTAATTTTTTAGAAGCTTCATACAACTGATCCCATGTTTTTGGAACTTCAATATTATATTGTTTCAATAAATCAGTGCGAACCCACATAACTTGAGCATGTGAGTACAAAGGCACGGAATAAAAATTGCCATCAACCTTCGCTTCATCTAATGCTGTTTTATTAAATTTGTCTTCTCCAATTGTCTTAATAGTATCATTCAATGGAACCAAAGCATCTGAATTGACCATTTCCATAACTTGGTTTGGCAAAGCTGTACTAATATCTGGAACATTGCCATTTGCTAATCCAGTCGTCCATTTTGTATAGAAGTCATTCCATGAAAATGTCTCAATCTTGATTTTAACCTTTGGATGCTTCTTCATGAACTCATCAGCTGATTTTTGAATACTTTCTAACCGAGGTCCCTGAGTAAATGAGTGCCACATTACAATTTCACCAGATAATTCTCCAGATTTATTACTTCCTTCTGCATCATTTTTTGAAGATGAACATGCAGTGACAAACAATGCGAATAACGCGAGAACCAAAGCGAAAAGAATTTTCTTACTATTTTTCATTGTTTTCCTCTTTCTATTTTAAATACAAAATATGCAATCTGTGCTTTGAAGCCTTAACTTCTCCGAAAAAACTAACTATATCGCTTATCTCCTCCATTTTCTATTTGACATATCTAATCAATCGCAATTTTGAATAGATACTTTCTGACTATTTCTTCCTGACCTGAATAGCCATTTGGTTGGTGAGGTTCACCAGGGAAGAAGACTGCAAAATTATGATAGCCCAAATGAAGTGGATAGAATTTCTCACAATGAACAGAGCCAATATCACTTGCTTCATCAAATGGAATAGCTTCATCTAGGATACGGGAACCGTAGCTAGAAAATTCATGTCCTTCAACTAATAAATGAAGGTCGGCATAACGGCGATGATGTTCAAAGCGATCATTTTCATCTTTGTTAAGGGTGTTTTCTTGGACAACGAGAAAGACCTTGTCACCGTCGATATCATATCTCCCTAGCTCAAAAGAATCTTTCCGGTGTTCATAGAGAAAATCAATCGCTTGATCCAGATTAGGATGAATCCCTTTGTACAATTTTATGTTTATTAAATCATCAAATATCATCTATTTCTCCTTTTACACTAGATTTATGTTGCAGAAAGTTAAGCAAATATGACTTCCTTCTTGAAATCTTCATCGTTATCCTTCACTGAAACACTCTCATTAAATGAATTCGACTACTCTCTATTCGGTCTCCTCCTCCTTCAATCTACTGTTTTGTTTTCTCATTTTAAGGCTACGACAAAGCGCTCTGTAATCTCTTTTGGTCGGGTAATGGCACCACCTACAACGATGCCGCGAACCCCGAGATCATGGATTCTCTTGGCCTGATCCGGATAGTGGATCTTGCCTTCTGCGATGACATCTACTCCTGCTTGGCAGAGGTGATGGATCAGTTCAAAATCTGGGCCATCAACCTTTGGACTGTAGTCCGTATAGCCCGAAAGGGTTGTTCCGACAAAGTCCACTCCCGCTTCGACAGCGGTCAATCCTTCTTCCAAAGTCGAAATATCAGCCATCAAGAGTTGATCTGGATATTTCTCTTTGACTTGATGGATAAAGTCACTAATCGAAAGCCCATCATGACGCGACCGTTTGGTACAATCAAGCGCAATGACCGCGATATCCAAAGCTGCCAACTCATCGACTTCTTTCATAGTAGCCGTGATAAAGGGTTCTTCAGGTGGGTAATCGCGTTTAATAATCCCAATGATCGGTAATTTGGTCACTTCCTTGATTTCCTTGATATCCCGGACACTATTGGCTCGGATTCCAACAGCTCCACCCTGCTCAGCCGCTTTGACCAAGAGAGGAATGACTCCTCCTGCTTCTGTATAGAGCGGTTCATGAGGGAGAGCTTGACAAGAAACAATGATGCCATCTTTGATTTGTTCAATCAGTTCATCTTTTGTAATCTTTGACATAACTCCTTCTCCTTTGATAATAAGGCAACTCGAGTACTTGTAAATTGATTATAATCCATTTTTAAAGCGCTTACAATATTATTCGTGCAATTGGATTATAGTTTCAAATTTTAAGAGAAATAAAAAAATCTCTGAAACTAGTTTCAGAGATCTTCATTTTTACGATTCCCTAGGCCATCTCTTGAGTCGCTTTTTCCTTTACAACAAATACAAAGCCGATAGAGCCGACGACGGCTCCAAGCAAGATCCAATAGACCATATCCGATGAAGCCATTGGGCCTGCCAAGAGACCCGCTAATAAAAAGAGATTGATATACAGTCGGGTATCCCGATAGAAGGTCCAATTGAAATGGTAGCTACCTTCTGGGTACTGACGTGTCGATACCGGCGGTTGAAAGACCTGCAGTAGGATCAAAATCCCAACAAAAGTAAGATAAGCGAGGCTAACTACCGAAAGCGGATCCCGCATCGTCAAAGCTACAGCCGCTAAAAGCAAGACCAATATCCAGAAATGAAAGTCCATCCAGAATTCATGATGATAACGAAACCGTTTCATAAGATCACACCTTTCTGTTTTTGTAATCGTTTTCTGCACTTATATTATAAGACTATAATAGGTTATTTACAAGAAATATAAAGTGAAAATTATAATTTATACATGATAATTTCATCCATCAAATCTGAAAAAAACATCCTCCTGTAATAGTTATAATTATCTTCTCTACCTAATTATTATTCCCACTTCATCTTCAATAACAATGGTATCACTTTAAAAATAAAATGGACATGACATAAATGTCACATCCTCATTTTTTAAAATGTTTTTCCATTTCTTTTTTTATTTTATTTTCAAGATCAAATTCGCCAAATGAATGAGCGCAAACCATTGCTTGGTGATAAAATACTTTTGCCTTTTCTATGTCTTTTTCCACGTAGAATGCATAGGTTCCTTTCATCATATCTATACCTGGCTTTTGTTGAAAATATTGAGTTTCTTGTACCAATTTATCCAATTCATCTATATATGGACCCAACTGATCATAATCTTCATCTTGATATAAGATAGAAGTCATCGCTATCAAATTTCTGGTTATTAAATATAGGCTCGTTTTATCAGATGAATCTTTGGTAGCAATCATTTTATCAACTAAAATCATGGCATCGCTTTTATCTTTTGCTCTCGCGAGACATTTGAACAAAAATAATTTGATAATTAATAGATCATTTTGAGAAAATTCTTTTTTAGTCATCAATTGTCCAAAATATTCCTCAATCAAATTTTCTCCATATTCAGCTTTTTCAGTTGAAAAAACATTTAATGCTGCATCTACAGCTTCAATAGCCACTTGTTCCTCTTCTGGTAAATCTTCAAAATAAGATTCGTAAATCTCATCAAAATAAGATTCCTTTAGTCTTATCCGTTCTTCATCCCCATATGTCATAAAATGAGTAACTAAAAATTTCAACTCTAGATATCTACGAGGCAACACCGCTTTATCATGATCTACAATATTCGATACTGGAATATCCAGCATATTCGCAATATATTCTAATTTTTTTAAACTAGGTAAAGATTCCCCCTTTTCAATACGTACTAACTGACGTACTGTTAATTCACTTTCATCGTTACAAAGTACTTCTCTCGTCATCCCCTTTTCTTCTCTTAATCGTCTTAGTTTTTTCCCAATTTCACTTTTTATATCTCTCATCTCTTAATCCTCTGAAAAAGGGCTAGAAGTTACCTCACAGCCCTACTAAAAAAACTATGAACAACTATTCATTGCCACTTCATTCACTGATATCATTTTCGATAATCACCTTGAGTGCGTGGTTTTCACCCGCGTGTTTAAAGACATCATAGGCTTTTTCAACTTCTGAGAGTTTGAAGTGGTGGGTGATAAGCTTGATCCAGCAGTTGCAGATTGCCTGCAGATACATAGGTTGCAGCTTTCATAAGCAACTCCTTTTTTGTTGGTTTGATAAAACCATGTTCTGTATATTTCTTTGTGATATTATAACATATCAAGTAAGCGTTTACAATGGTTCGAAGCATATTTTTAAAAGGTTTTCGAGCAAACAAAAACATTCCTCTTATCTCTACCAGAGGAATGTTTCAATCACCTTGTTCTAATTGTTGACGCTGCTTATAGTACTCTTGCTGTTCGCGCTCACGCTCTTCTTCTAAACGCTCTTCATAGCGCTTGAGTTCTGCCTCAAACTCTTCTTGCAAGGCAAATAAACGCTCCAAGCCACTTTGGGCCTCCGCACTTGGCGCTTGAAAATGAAGGGCACTTAGCCAGTCCACTAAATTTTCTGTATGTTGGCGGACATCCATACGCATATCCGCATAATCCCACTCCAGCTCGCTTAGCTTTTGATTGAAGCGGTAATGTCGATCTTCTAGTTGTTCTAATTCACTATTTCCTGAATGGTACATCACATACCTCCTTTAATCGGACTCAATAAAATCGGCTTCTTCACTGCTTTCAGTGCTGTTTCTACCGCGTCCGCTGCTCCTCCTGTAAATCCATCTTTCAAATCACTAACTAGGGTCGTTGTGGCAAAAGAGCGCATCTTTTCGGATTGACCGCCCAAGGTTACCTGCAAACTCATCCCTTCCAACATCATCAAGGCTTTCTGCGTTGCAATCAAACTTCTGATCGCAATCCGCTCTTGCTCCTTTTTAATCTCTCGATGGAGCTCCTCAATTCGTTCTCTGTCCTCTCCCAGGATCTCTAACATCTTTTTCTCCTACTTATGAAAAATCAAAGGCCGTCGCTTGTCCCTTGTCCAAGTCCACCAATTGAGCTGATGCAGCCTCCAGCTGACCTGCCAAATCTGACAAGCGAGTGGAGTAGGCCTTTGCTTGGGCGAGGTTTTCCGCCTCTACTGCTTGGTCCCAACAAGTATCCATGGAGAACTCTCCTAATAGTTGCTCCACTTCTGCGTCTGTTAAAAATTGGGCCATGCTGTGGGCCATTTGAGACACCTCAGCGACCTTATGAGAAACTGTCTCCTTAGCCTCTTCAAGCTTATCCTTGACTTCTGCCTCAAAGACAGTTGCTTGCGCTGAAGCATTCTGCGCTACTGCCAGCACCAATTCCTCCCGCAATTGAATGGTCTGGGTCCCAGACGCGCTCGCTAGTTGCCGATGGAGGCTAGAAACGCTTGGCCTTTCCTGCCCATACATGGAGACCACCGAAGCAGATGATGGCTGATTTTCTGAAGTGGAAGTTTCCCGATCTCGTTGGGGCATTTCAATAATTTTCTGTGCCTGATCTTGTCTTCCTTGCACGTCACCTTCTAACTCCATTTGAGACGGCCTCCTTTCTTGGATTTGTTTTTTCGTTTCCTATAATTGAAAAAGGATCATAACCCTTCAGCTACAGGCAGATTCACACACTATAGGGTAACATAAAATAGCTCGGAATGCTATAAAAATAACACAATTTCTGAAAAAAAGTCTAATTTTTTATGAAAAAACGAGTTTTGGACCCAAATAGCAAAAATCCCCCGCTCTTTCGAGTGGGGGCCTGTTCTTATTCAACATGTGCCATGTTGATCATTGCGAAAGCAAATTACTTCACAATGAACTCGACGTTGGCCAGAGTGTCAGCGGCGAAAGGAACACGGATCTTGGGAGCGCTGACCAGAGTGTACAGGTCTTGGCCAGCGGAACCCTTGAGCATTTCCTTATTAGCATCCACGGTAACATAGGACTTACCGCTATCAGCTGTCTTCCCAGTCAGCAGCTCGGTAACAACCACGGTGCCGTCAGCCTTCTTGTAGCAGACCTGGATATCCATGGTAGCCTCGGGAACGGCGTTGACCTTAACGGTAACGCCCTCGCTCTTGGCATAAGCAGTCTCACGATCCAGCTTGCTGTTGTAGAACTCAACAACGCAGAAGTAGGTATCGCCAGTGCTGACAGCATCAGTAGGAGCGGTGAAGGCCTTGTCGGTAGCACCGGCAACCTTGGCAGCGCCAGTGACCTTGCCGGTCTTGGCGTCCAGAGTGACGGTAGCGTCAGTTTCCGCCCGCGGGTCAGAACGTGGGTCAAAACCAAGCCATTGCCCAAACACTCCACCCTCAAACTATTTTCTTGACAAAGCAGGTAGTCTGCCTGTTTACAGTGTAGCGCTTTGAGAAACGTTAATACGCTTCTGCCAGGAACGTGGAAAATTGGGAGGAACCCATAGATCTGAGGTTCCTCCCATTAAATTACAAACATTCTGG
>OGJJ01001321.1_pt1 | contig 19015 bp, 14 predicted proteins | sample 1572081 | NCBI WGS metagenome assembly OGJJ01 (sample SAMEA2582122, study PRJEB24529) | metagenome | biome: Human gut stool | place: China | collected 2011
TCAAGGGCATCAAGGGCCGCCGCACCGTGGGCCTGTTCCACGGCGAGTGCGTGGCGCTGGGGATGCTGCCCATGATCGAATCCAAGGCGCTGCAGAAGCGGGTGCGGGCGGTCTACCGCCGCATTGGCCTGCCCACCCGCACTACCTATAACAAGGAAAAGGTGCTGGCCGAGATGCTGCACGATAAAAAGGCTCAGGGCGGCCAGATCACGGTGATCAAGGTGCCGGGTCTGGGCTGCTGGCGGGCCGAGACCATCCCCGTGGAGGGGCTGCGCCCCCTGCTGGGTGTGGAGGAGTAAGCCATGAAAAATACCTTTGGCAGCGACCTTTCGCTGACCATTTTTGGCGAGAGCCACGGCAGGGCCATCGGCGCGGTGTTGGACGGCATGGCGGCGGGCGTGCCCGTGGAGGAAGCCTTTCTTACTGCCTGCATGGACAAGCGCCGTGCCCGGGGCGACGGCCTTTCCACCCCCCGTGTGGAGGGGGATGCGGTGCAGTTTTTATCCGGCGTGGTCAACGGCCGCACCACCGGCACCGCCATTGCCCTGATGATCGAAAACCAGAACACCCGCAGCGGCGACTATGCCAAAACGGCTGACCTGCTGCGGCCCGGCCATGCGGATTACACTGCTTACGCCAAGTACCACGGCTATCAGGATGCCCGGGGCGGCGGCCACTTTTCGGGCCGCGTCACCGCCGCGCTGGTGGCGGGCGGTGCTCTGGTGCTGGGCGCTCTGAACCGGGCCGGGATCGAGATCGTGACGCACATCGGGCGGTGTGCCGGGATCGGCGATATCCCCTTTGCGCTGGATGATCCCGCCGCGCTGGCGGCGCAGGCCGAGGCACTGCTGAATCAGTCCGAGGGCTTTGCCCTGCTGGACGGCAGTGTGGAAGAACCCATGAAGGCCGCCATCCGTGCCGCCGGTGCCGAGGGCGACAGCGTGGGCGGTGTGCTGGAGACCGCCATTCTGGGCCTGCCTGCAGGTGTGGGCGAGCCCTATTTCGACAGTGTGGAGAGCAAGCTCGCTCACCTGGCCTTCTCCATCCCGGCGGTCAAGGGCATCGAGTTCGGCTCTGGCTTCGGCTTTGCGGACCAGAAGGGCTCGGAGGCCAACGATGCCTTCCGGATGCAGGGAGAGCGCATCGTCACCGCCACCAACCACAATGCGGGCCTGAACGGCGGCATCTCCAACGGGATGCCCGTGGTGTTCCGCACGGCGGTCAAGCCCACCCCTAGCATCTACAAAACGCAGGACACGGTGGATTATATCGCAAAGAAGGACGCGGAGCTGTCCATTCAGGGCCGCCACGACCCCTGCATCGTGCCCCGGGCCGCCATTGTGCAGACCTGCGCCGCCGCGCTGGCCGTGGGCGACCTGCTCACCGCAAAATACGGCATGGCCTGGATGGAGGACCCCACCGGCTACCGCAAGGAGGTGCTGTAAATGGAATACGGACTCATCGGCGGGCGGCTGGGCCACTCCTACTCCAAGGTCATCCACGAGATGCTCTGCGGCTACCGGTACGACCTGTGCCCCCTGCCCACGGAAGAGGAAGTCCGGGCTTTTATGACCCGGCGGCAGTTCAGGGCCATCAATGTCACCATCCCCTATAAGCTGGTGGTCATGGAGTACTGCTCCTACATCGACCCCCACGCCAAGGCCATCAACGCCGTGAACACCATCGTCAACAGGAACGGCCTGCTCTACGGCTACAACACCGATTACCCCGGATTCTCCTACCTGTGCGATGCACATGGGGTGGAGTTCAAGGACAGGACCGTGCTCATTCTGGGCACCGGCGGCACCCACAACACCACCTGGGCCGTGGCCCATGACCGGGGCGCGAAACAGATCTATACCGTCAGCCGCCATCCCGATCCCGAAAAAGGGGAGCTGACTTATGCTCAGGCCCTGACCACCGGGGCGCAGATCATCATCAACACAACGCCGGTGGGCATGTACCCCAATGTGGGCGTAAGCGCCCTGGATATCACCTCCATGCCCGGGCTGGAAGCCGTAATCGATGTCATCTATAATCCCGATAAGACCGAGCTCATCCTCCGGGCCGAGGAGCTGGGGGTGCCCGTTGCCGTCGGCGGTCTGGAAATGCTGGTGGCGCAGGCAGTGTACGCGGCAGAATTTTTCCTCGACCGCAAGTTTGAGGATGCGGGTGCCGAGATCGCCCGTGTGACCAGCGAGCTGCGGCGGGAACAGCTGAACATTGCCCTCATCGGGATGCCCTCCTCGGGCAAATCCACCCTGGGCCGCGCTCTGGCGGAACGGCTGGGCAAGCGGTTCGTGGATCTGGACGAGGAGATCGTTAAGGCCGACGGCCGGAGCATCCCGGACATCTTTGCCGCTGAGGGGGAGGCAGGCTTCCGGAAGCTGGAGGCCGCGCAGACCGCCCGCTTTGCCAGGGAGAACCGGCAGGTCATCTCCTGCGGCGGCGGCGTGGTCAAAGACCCGGCAAACCTCCGGGCGCTCCACGCCAACGGCATCGTGCTCTTTATCGACCGGCCGCTGGAGGATCTGCTGGTGGGCGGCGGAAGGCCCCTTTCCACCAGCCCTGCGGCCCTGAAAACCATGGAAGCCCAGCGCCGCCCGCTCTATCTGGCGGCAGCGGATGCCGTGATCCCCAACAAGACCACCCCTGCGGATGCCGTGACGGCGGCAATGGAGGCGCTGGATGAAATTTTTAGTCATTAACGGTCCCAACCTCAATCTGACTCAGTTCACGGAGCCGGGTATGGAGGGGCAGATCGATTTCAATACACTGCTGGATTATATCGAGGCGGGCTGTGCCCAGATGGATGTTCAGGTGGACTTTTTTCAGTCCAACCACGAGGGTGACCTCATCGATGAGATCCAGTCGGCGGCAGGCCGGGCCGATGGCATCATCCTCAACCCGGGCGGCTACGCCTATTACAGCGTGGCCATTCTGGAAGCGCTGCAGGTGTGCGGCGTGCCCGCCGTGGAAGTGATGCTGGCCGACCCCAGCGGCAAGGAGCCCTTCCGCAGCGTGGACGTGGTCTCCTTTGGCTGTCAGGGCCGCTTTGCAGGCGAGGGGGTCAGCGGATATCTCCATGCCTGCGCCTACCTTGTGCAGCTGCTCCGGCTGGATGGCGGCGCGCAGACGCACCTGGTTCAGTAACAACCCTCTCAGTCTCGCATTCGCTCGCCAGCTCCCCCGAAGGGGGAGCCCTTGGCAAGTAGGGCAGGCTGTGCAGCAAAACGGAAAGCATAGAGACAAAACAGAAGGGAAAAGAAGCAAGATGATCATTTCGACCAAAAAAGGCACCCCCAAGGAAGAGCTGGAAAAGATCGTAGACAAATTCGAGAAGCAGGGCCTGGATGTGACCCTGATCACCGGCAAGGATTACAATGTGTTCGGTCTGGTGGGCGATACCACCAAGATCGATGAGCGCGATGTGCTGGCCAACCCCTGGATCGACAACGTCACCCGCGTGTCCGCCCCCTATAAGCGGGCCAACCGCCTGTTCCACCCCGCCGATTCCATCATCGACTGCGGCGGCGTGAAGATCGGCAGGGGCGAGAAGATCGCCGTGATGGCAGGCCCCTGCAGCATCGAGGGCGAGGAGCAGGCACTGCGCATTGCCAACGGCGTAAAGGCGGGCGGTGCAAGCCTGTTCCGCGGCGGCGCTTATAAGCCCCGCACCTCTCCCTACTCTTTCCAGGGTCTGGAGACTGAGGGCATCCTCGATATGGTCAAGGCCCGGGAGGCCACCGGAATGCCCATCGTGTCCGAGCTGATGAGCGAGGACCGCATCCCCGAGTTTGAGGAGTATGTGGACGTGGTGCAGATCGGTGCCCGCAACATGCAGAATTTCCAGCTGCTCAAGGCCGTGGGCAAGATGCACAAGCCTGTTCTGCTCAAGCGCGGCCTGTGCAACACCATCGAGGAGTGGATCATGTCCGCAGAGTATATCATGGCCGGCGGCAACGAGCAGGTCATTCTCTGCGAGCGGGGCATCCGCACCTTTGAGAAGTACACCCGCAACACCCTCGACCTCTCCGCTGTGCCTATCATCCACGAAAAGACCCATCTGCCCATCATCGTGGATCCCAGCCACGCCACCGGCAAGGCCAATCTGGTTGAGCCGATGATGATCGCTGCTGTGGCCGCCGGTGCCGACGGTCTGGAGGTGGAAGTCCACTATGATCCCCGCCACGCATGGAGCGATGGCGCACAGTGCCTGACCCCGGATGCCTTTGCACAGGCCATGGCAAAGTGCCGCCAGGTCGCATGGGCCATTGGCCGGGATATGTAACACGATGAACGGCCTCACCCTCTCAGTCAAAGCCTGACGGCTTTGCCAGCTCTCCCAAAGGGAGAGCCTCTGGCGAAACCACAGACCTTGCGGTGGACTGCCAAGGCCTCGCCCTTTGGGAGAGGTGGCAGCGCAAAGCGCTGACGGAGAGGGCGAGCCAGGTAAAGTAACACGATGAACATTACGATAAAATCAAGCCGGACGGTGGGCGGCAACATCGCCGCGCCGCCCAGCAAAAGCATGGCCCACCGGGCGGTGCTCTGCGCGGCGCTGGCAAAGGGGACTTCCCATCTCCATCATCTTGCTTTCAGCAAGGATATCTCCGCCACGCTGGGCGCGGCGGGCCGACTGTGCGCCCGTGTCACCACCGGTGAAAACGACGCGGTGGTGGAGGGGCTGGGCCGCTTTCTGCCGGTTGATGCCCCCGTGGACTGCTGTGAGAGCGGCAGCACCCTGCGCTTCCTCATCCCACTGGCCAGCCTGACCGGGCAGGAAGTGACTTTTACAGGCCGTGGGCGGCTGATGGAGCGGCCCCAGTCGGTCTACAAAACGCTGTATCAGCAGCAGGGCCTGCGTTTTGAGCAGGGCGCGGACCGCCTGACTGTGGAAGGTGCCCTGACCCCGGGCGAATACGAGCTGGCGGGCAACGTGTCCAGCCAGTTCATCAGCGGGCTGCTGTTTGCCCTGCCCCTGCTGGGCGGCACCAGCACCCTGCACCTCATCCCGCCTGTGGAGAGCCGGAGCTACATCGATATGACCCGCGCGGTGCAGCACGCCTTTGGCGTGGAGAGCCGCTGGCTGGATGAGAACACGCTGGAAATTCCCGGCGGGCAGCACTATCTTCCCGGTGATTACACCGTGGAGGGCGATTACAGCCAGGCGGCTTTTCCTGCCGTGCTGGGCGCTGTGACCGGCGGTGTGGCCATCACCGGCCTGTCTGAGGAGACCTTGCAGGGCGATGCGGCCATTCTGGAGATCCTCCGGCGGTGCGGTGCAAGATTCACCCGCACCGGGCAGGGCGTGGTGTTTGAAAAGGCCCCGCTCCACGGAACGGACATCGACCTTGCCGACTGCCCCGACCTGGGCCCCGTGCTGATGGTGCTGGGCCTGCTGTGTGAGGGCACCACAGTCATCCGCAACGCCGAACGTCTCCGCATCAAGGAGAGCGACCGCATTGAGGCCATGGAGACCGAGCTGCGGGCCTGCGGCGGGCAGCTGGAGAGCGAGGGCGGCACCATTACCATCCATGGAGGTGCCGGGGCGCTCCATGCCCCGGAGCAGCCGCTTTCCAGCCACAACGACCACCGCGTGGTGATGAGCCTTGCGGTGCTGGCGCTGGCCGCCGGGCTGGCCCTGCCCATCAGCGGGGCCGAGGCCATTGCCAAGAGCTGGCCGGATTTTCTGGAAGCCATCAAGCCTTTGGGCGCGGAGGTGGAACATGTTGGATAAATCAAAGCGTTATCTCATTGTGGGCCTGGGCCTGCTGGGCGGCAAGTACGCCTTGGAGCTGAGCAGGGCCGGGTTCCATGTGGACGGCATCAACCGCAGCGAGGGCCATCTGCAGTATGCCCTCGACCACGGCTATATCGCCAGCGGCAAGACCCACGATTTTGAGGATCTGGTGCGTCAGGCCGATCATATCATCTTCGGTTTGTACCCCACGGCCCTGATCGAGTGGTTCCGGACTTACGGCCACCTGCTGAAGGAGGGCTGCATCTTTACCGATGTGTCGGGCGTAAAGACCGGTCTGGTGGAGCCCATTCAGGCTATGTGCAGGCCGGGCGTGGAGTTCATTGCCAGCCACCCCATGGCGGGCCGTGAGACTTCCAGTGTGGAGCACGCCGCCGAGGTGAATTTTGCCCCGGCCAACTTCATCGTGACTCCCACAGAAAAGAACACCCCGGAGGCCGTTCAGTGGGCCAGGGAGCTGGCCGAGGTGCTGGGCTTCAAGCATATCTGCACCCTGACCGTGCAGGAGCATGACAGGATGATCGGCTATGTCAGCCAGCTCTGCCATGCCATCGCCGTCAGCCTGATGTGCGCCAACGACAATACCTCGCTGTGCGAGTACACCGGCGATTCTTTCCGGGACCTGACCCGCATTGCACGCATCAACGATAAGATGTGGGCGGAGCTGTTCCTCTGGAACAAAGAAAACCTCATCTCCGAGATCGACCAGTTCAGCGGGGCGCTGAACGAGATGCGCAACGCCCTTGTGGCCGATGACCGGGATAAGCTGGAGGAGATGTTCCGCCTGTCCACCCAGCGCCGCGCGGCGTTTGATAAGAAAGCGCCGTAACCTTTTCAGCACACAGCACTGCTGTTTTTCCCAGCTCCCCTGCTGAGGGAAGCTGGAAGCGAGACTGAGAGGTTTGGCACAACACGAAAAAATGAGGTGTACCGAATGCCCAAACAGGAAGGCCAGAAATCCAAGCTGCTGGCGCTATTGCGCATTTTTGAGCAGCAGACCGATGAAAACCACCTGCTGAATGTGCCGCAGCTGGTGGAGCTGCTGGAGGCGCAGGGCATCCGCTGTGAGCGCAAGAGCGTGTACAGCGATATTGAGGCACTGGGTGCGCTGGGCTATGACATCAAGCTGCGCCGGGGCCGGGGCGGCGGGTATTTCCTTGCCAGCCGCACCTTTGATCTGGCGGAGCTCAAGCTGCTGGTGGATGCCGTGCAGGCAAGCCGGGTGGTATCCGGCACCACGAGCAGGCGGCTGATCCACAAGCTGGAAAAGCTCTGCTCCAACTACGAGGGCAGCCAGCTGCAGCGTCAGGTCTATGTGGAGGGCCGCCCCAAGACCGACAGCAAGAGCCTGCTGTACAGCATCGATGCCCTGCACGAGGCCATCAACAACGGTAAAATGGTGGAGTTCCTCTACAGAAAAGCCGACAGCCGCGAGAAAGAGAAAAGGACCGTCAGCCCGTGGCAGCTGGCCTGGGAGAACGGGTGCTACTACCTCATTGCCTTTGCCGACGAAAAGGGCATCCGCCATTATCGGGTGGACAAGATGAGCGGGGTCCGGGTACTGGATGCGCCCCGGCGGGGTCAGGAGCAGTTTGCGGATCTTGACCTGCCTGCCTATCTGCGCAAGCACTTTGGAATGTACGGCGGGCCGGAGCATCGCGTTACCCTGCGGTGCACCGCGGATCTGGAAGGTGCCATGCGGGAGCGCTTCGGCACTACGCCCGTGTTTCTGCCGGAAGAGGATGGGTCTTTCCACTTCGATGTTCCCATCTGCGTCAGCGACCAGTTCTACGGCTGGGTCTGCGGCTTTGGCGGCAAGATAGAAGTGGTCGCCCCGCCCGAAGTGCGGCAGGGGCTGTTTGACCTGAGCAGCAGAATTGCAAAGGCAAATCAGTAAAAAATCATACACACAAAAAGGTGCTGCCCCGCAGGTTGATCTGACGGGGCAGCACCTTTTATTGTGTATAGCTTGCTTTTAATTATTCCAGTACGTCCTGATATCCTTCAAGCTCTTTCTGAAGGCGTACCAGTCCACTGCTGATACCGTCATGTCGGCGGAAAATATCCTCATATTGCTGAGCAGTTTCTTTGTCCAGCGAATCTTCAAATTTAAGATAATGCCCAGTAACAGTTTGCCAGAAGTCATATTTGATTAAATCCGGTTGCGATTCAAACTGAACATCAAGAACCGCATCCCTCCGGGCAACGATTCTGCCAGGGCCATACTTGAGATTTGCCACAGCAGTACCGGGCACAAAGACTGCGTCATAGTGCTGTACTGCCCGATCCAGCAGCGCATACTCTTCTTCCGCTTTCTGATATTCTTCTTGCAGCGCCAGTGCTTTGTTCAAACGCTCCTGATATAGTTTTTTATCTTTGAGCGTAATATTTTTGAAAGTGATATCTTTGCATAAGTTGTACACGGATGTGCAATAGATGATATCGTATGCCAGAATGTGTTTTGCTTTATCTTCAGAAAGTCCATCACGAGTGTATTGGAAATGACCGTCGAAACGACTTTCATCTGTAGACAGAAGCTCTTTGCATTTCTTAGCTTCTGCAACAAGTTCATCACACATCCGGTAATATTCTTTCAGTTTAATTTGGTCGCCAGTGCCCCAATCGCCATAGTACTCCACGCAATCCGCAAAAAGCTTTGCCTCATTTGCTTTGTACATATAGTATTTATCCGGTTCATAGAGAAACAGATATCCGGCAACGGAACGAGCCGTCTGTTTATAGCTGTAATAGTTCGGAAAATATTTCAGCCGCAGTTTTTCACTGTCCTCAAGAAATGCTGCGATTTTTTCTTCTCGCTTTCCTAAATCGCCGCCGTCATCCTGAAACAAATTCTGGAAGAGCTGCTTGACCGCATCAGCGGATTCATAGTTGTTTTTCTTGGAAATTTCCACCAATCCTCCGAATGGCTGCATTCTCCCATCAATGATTGTTTCTACAACACGTTCCTCTTTTTTGTGCCCTTTGATATGATCCAATGCTGATGCAAAATTGTCCCCAGACTGTTTGAAGGCAGCATCCATTTGCTTCCGGAATTGTTTTGCTGCCCACCATTTGAATGTTTCATTGTGCTCCGGGTCGTTCAGCTCTTCAAAACGGTCAATATAGTTTGCGAAAATCTGGTGCAGGTTTTTGGTATTCATCAGAAACTCCTTTCTCCGTTTTATTCTTCCGGTTCCTTCAATTCTAAATCACTGGGCAGGATCAGATCCAGCGCGGCGGCAGGCTCGGCCACAAGGCGGCGGCTCTGGTGGAAGATGGCCTTTTCCAGTGTGTTGCGGGCAAGGCGGCCATTGCCGGCGGTGCGGGCATCGGATTCCTGCCAGCGGGCATAATAGCCCAGCAGGGGCTGGGTGCAGCTTTCGGCCAGACGGTACCCCTTGTTCCTTGCCTGAACGTGGGTGATCTGCAGCAGCTCCTCGGCGGTGTAGTCCGGGAACTCGATCTTGTTGGGGAAACGGCTGGCAAGGCCGCTGTTGGCGGTGAGGAAGATCTCCATCTCCTTGGTGTAACCTGCCAGAATGACCACAAGCTCGTCCCGGTGATCCTCCATTCCCTTTACAAGAGTGTCGATGGCTTCCAGCCCGAAGCTGTCCTGTTCACCCCGGTAGAGGCTGTATGCTTCGTCAATGAAGAGCACACCGCCCAGAGCGCTCTCGATGACGCTGTTGGTCAGGGGAGCGGTGTGGCCGGTGTAGCGGCCTACCAGGTCGGCACGGGTCACCTCCACCAGCTGCCCGCCCTTGAGGGCACCGATGGCTTTCAGGTATTTCGCCACCAGCCGGGCAATGGTGGTCTTGCCGGTGCCGGGGTTTCCGGTGAAGATCATGTGCATGGACAGGCTGGCCGTTTTCAGCCCGGCAGCGGCCCGGCGCTGCTGTACCTGCAGGTTGTCGGCCAGACCGAACACATATTCTTTTACGGGAGCAAGACCCACCAGTTCGTTGATCTCGGCCCGGATGGCATCCAGTGCGCCGGTATAGGCCGCCGGCAGCAGGTCAAAGAGCGGTTCCTCCGGGCCATCGTTCAGCCGGAACAGCAGCCCTTCCGGACGGGCGGTCAGGGCCGCCGTGCCGGACAGGGTCTTGTCCGTGCGCAGGCAGTATTCACTCAGGGCACGGAAGATGCGGTCGCAGCATTCGGCCAGCCCGGCGGCACCCTTCTGCGCGGTGCACTGGGCTGCGACATAGTCCCGCACGTCGGCCCCGGCGGAAAGGGTCAACCCCAGCCGGGTGCGGATCTTCTGGGCCAGCGCGTTGAGCTGCTGCGCGGCAAGGGCGGCCAGGTCCTCCCGGGTGTAGGAGGCCGTTTCGCAGACATCCCCCAGCGCCGACACCAGCGCCGCGCCGAATTTGTCGGCCAGTGCCTCCCGGCCCTTGTGGGAGTAGAAGATGAGGTATTTGCCGCAGGGGTCGATGCGGCTGACGGCTCCCGGGGCAAGCGCCGTGCCTGCATCCACAAGGATGCCCTCCTTGTTCACGAGATACCGGCTGGACAGGGGGGCACTGCCCTTGACGGCCAGATCAGACAGGGTCTTCAGAAAGCCGGGATAGCAGCTCTCATAGTGCTCAAAGGCAAGGATCTCCCCGGGCGCGTGCAGGGCGGCGTAGAGGTCCTGCAGGAAGAGCTTTTCGGCTCCGGAATTGGGGTAAAGGGCCAGATCCAGCGTGGCGATCCTGTCGCTCTGCAAAAGCCCCCGGGCCGCCATGCAGCGGGCAGTCTCTTCCAGCGCGAAATGCCGGCCTGTGCCTGCCCCGCCTGTGAGCAGGATGACGTTGCGGGCGGCGGGAGCCTCGGTGCCCAGCACAAAGGGGCGGCGCATGGCCCGCACCACGCTGTCCACAAAAGCATCCTGCCCCAGCACCGTCTGCCTGACCTCGGCGGCAAGGCCTTCAAAGCTGCCCAGGTGCTCCGGCTTCACGTCGGTGGTGCCCCTGGCCAGCAGGCCTTCGTCCTCCATGTCCCGCAGCATCTGGCGGCTGCTTTCCAGCGCGGCGGCGGTGGCATCGCTCTGGGTTTTGAGCTGGGCGTTCTGCTGCTTCAACAGCTCGTCCAGCCGTTTCTGCTGTTCCAGAAGCGCCGCGTTCAGGTCAGGCAGGGCGGCGCTGCCGCCTGTTTTGGGTGCAGAAGCGCCGGGGGCGGCCTTGAATCTGCCCCCCGGGCCGAACACGCCGTTCATCAGACTTTCCCAATCATCGGTGTATGCCATAAAATGTCCCTCCGTGCAGTGTTTTTTCTTCAGTATAGTGGAGTCTGGTACGTTTTGCAAGGAAAGGGTTGAAATAAAGGACAAAGTTCGTTACACTATTGTCAAACGAAAGGATGGATTGCCATGGAGCCAAGAACACCTGCTGAATGGAAGACGCTGTTTGAGAGCGAAGCCTTTGCCCGCCAGACGGAATACTACGGCCCGCTGGGGGTGGAGTATACCCCCGCCGGGACGCACCTGCGCCTGTGGGCTCCCACGGCAAAACAGGCAGCAGTGAACCTGTACCGCCGGGGCACCGGCGGGGCCTGTGTGGGCACCCTGCCCCTGCAGCAGCAGGACAAGGGTGTGTGGAGCATCTATCTGCCCGGCGACCAGCACGGGAAATACTACGATTTCACCCTTACCACCCCGTTTGGCACCTGCAATGCAGCGGACCCCTACGCCCGCTCGGCAGGGGTGAACGGGGTGCGCAGCATGATCTTTGACCCGGCCCGGGTAGACCCGCAGGGCTGGGAGCGGGATGTGCGGCCGGTGATCCCGCCGGCCCGCCGCAGCGTGTGGGAGGTCGGCGTCCGGGATTTCTCGCAGGACCCGGCCAGCGGCGTGCACACAGCCTGGCGGGGCAAATTCCTGGCCTTTACCCAGCAGGGCACGACCCTGAGCAGCAACGGCATCCACCCTACCTGCCTGAATTACCTCAAGCGGCTGGGGGTGAGCTATGTCCAGCTCATGCCCATCTTCGATTTTGGCAGCGTGGACGAGAGCCGCCCCCTGACCCGGCAGTATAACTGGGGCTACGACCCCACCAACTTCAATGTGCCCGAGGGCAGCTACTCCACCGACCCCACCCGGGGCGAGGTGCGGGTGCGGGAGTGCAAGCAGATGATCGCGGCCCTCCATGCGGCGGGCATCGGCGTTGTAATGGACGTGGTGTATAACCACATGTACCGCTCCGACAATGTGCTGAACCGGGCGGTGCCCCTCTACTACTTCCGTCAGAACGACGACGGCTCCCTCTCCAACGGCAGCGGCTGCGGCAACGAGTTTGCCTCCGAGCGGCCCATGGCCCGGCGCTATCTCATTGATTCGGTGCTCTACTGGGCACGGGAATATCACATCGACGGCTTCCGGTTTGATCTGATGGGCCTGTATGACGTGGAGACCATGAACCTCCTCCGGGCTGAACTGGACAAGCTGCCCGGCGGGCGGGATATCCTGATGTACGGCGAGCCGTGGCAGGGCGGCTGCAGCGCCCTGCACCGGTACGAGGCCAACAAGAACAACCTGAATATGCTGAACGAGCGCATCGGCATCTTTTGCGACAACACCCGAGATGCCATCAAGGGCGGCTGCTTCGATGCCCGGGAGCCGGGCTATGTGGAGGGCAGGCCGGGGAGTTTCTGGGATATCGGTGCTTCGGTGGCGGCGTGGTGCCGCAGTGAAAAGCTGCCGCCCCACGCCCCGGGGCAGATCATCAGCTATGTCTCGGCCCACGACAACTTCACCCTGTGGGATAAGCTCCTGATGGTGCGCTACGCCCGCCCGGAGTTTGCCGCTGTGGACAAGACCGCCCTGGCCCAGAACCGGCTGGCGGCGGGCATCTACCTGACCAGCATGGGCCTGCCTTTCTGGCAGGCGGGCGAGGAGTTTGCCCGCACCAAGAAGGGGCAGGGCAACAGCTACCACTCCAGCCCGGCCCTCAATCGGCTGGACTGGCACCGGGCCGAACAGTTCCACAGCCTTGTGGATTACTACCGCGGGCTCATTGGTCTGCGGGCGGCGTTCCCCCGGCTGGGCGCGCTGGACAAGGCCGGCCCTGCCGCCATCGAGTTCTTCCCGCTGGAACAGCCTCTTGTGGGCTGGCGGCTCCCCGCCCAGTGGGGCGACGGCGCGGCATGGAGCGCCCTGTGCGTCTACTATAACCCCACCGAGACGGCGCAGGTCGTCACCCTGCCCGGCGGCAGCTGGAAGCTGCTGAGCGATGGCATCTCCTCCAGCCTGTGGCGGGGCAGCAGCCGCATCTGCACCGGCCAGACCGTTCTCCTGCCCCTGAGCGCCACCGTGTTCGGGCAGGTATAAAAATCCCCTGACCAGTTCACGCCGGTCAGGGGATTTTTGATTTATGGATCAGGAAAAAGATTTGGGAGGATCAGGAGTTTTTCTGTGCCTGCTGGGTCTGGGCGTTCTTTTCGCCCAGAGTCAGGCTGACAGTCTGCATCTGGCCTTCCCGGGCCACGGTGATGGAAAGGGTATCACCGGCGGCATGCTGCTGGATCAGGGTGCCAAGGTCGTCCTTCTGGGCAATCTCAGTGCCGTCGATGCTCACGATGCGGTCACCGGTCTTCAGACCGGCCTTGTCGGCGGGGCCGCCCTGCACAACATCCACAACGTAAACGCCGTAGGCATTGACGTTGAGCTGTGCGGCGGTCTGGGCATCGGTCACAGCCAGATAGGTGATGCCCATGTAGGGGCGGCCGGAGACGTAGCCATTCTCCAGCAGATCCTGTGCTACTTTGATGGCATCGTTGATGGGGATGGCGAAGCCCAGACCCTCCGCATCGCTGGAGGAGGACTTTGCGTTGACCAGACCGATGAGCTCACCGTTCATGTTGAACAGGCCGCCGCCGGAGTTGCCGGGGCTGACAGAGGCATCCATCTGGATCAGGGACATGGTGTTGGTGGAGCTGGTGCCCTGGATGGTCACGCTGCGGTTCAGGGCGCTGACGATGCCGCTGGTCACGGTGCCGCCCAGCTCACCCAGCGGGTTGCCCACGGCCAGCACGCTCTCGCCCACGGCAAGGCTGTCGCTGTTGCCAACGGTGGCGGGGGTCAGGTCAGTGGCATCGATCTTGAGGACAGCCACGTCGCTGGTGTCATCCTCGCCCACCACGGTGGCGGGGTAATCGGTATCGCCGATGGTCACGGTGATGTTGGATGCGCCGGACACAACGTGCGCACAGGTCAGGATATAGCCGTCGGAGCTGATCACGACACCGCTGCCAGCGCCGCTCTCCACCTGGCTCTGGCCGTACCAGGACCACTGGGAGTAGACCACCTGCTCGGTGGTGATGACCACAACGCTGGGGCTGACCATCTCAGAGACCTGAGCGGTGGTCATGCCGGAAGCGGTGTTCACTGCGGAGGCAGAGCCGGAATCACTGCTGGACGTGGAGGAAGGTGCCACCTGCTGGATGACTACCTTGCCGCCTGTGTTGCCCACCCGGGCTCCCACAAAGCCGCCGACAAAGCCCATGGCCGCTGCCAGCACCAGTGCGACTGCACTGCGGGCTATATTGCCGTTTTTCCGGCGGCGCTTCTTGGGCGGCTGCTTGGGGCTTCCCTGCGCGGCCTGATACCGGGGGCCTTCCGGAGGCGGCACTGCGCCGCCATCGCTGCCGCCGTTGGGCTCGGCCTGGGGGGCGGCCTGTGCGGCCTCGCCGTAGGTACCTGCCGTGTTGGCGGTGTTCATGCCGGAGGAGCCGACGTTGGGGTAGCCGGTCTCGCCGGTCTGGCTATGTTCAGAGGAATAATCGTATTCCCACTTGTTCTCATTATCCATACTGGTTACTTCCTTTCTCAAAGGGAATGGTTCGGAGGGGGCGCTTCTGCCGCACCTCCTTGGAACTGTTTCTATTGTATCCGGTAATTGTGAAAAGGAATCGCTGACCGGGTGAAGAATATGTGAAATAAGGTCACAGCGGGAAGCCTTGACAGCGGCGCGGGGGCTTGGTATTTTAAGAACGACCCTCTCAGTCATCGCTGCGCGATGCCAGCTCCCCCGAAGGGGGAGCCAACACATCTGACAGGCGAGCAATCGCTGATTTGCAGGGGCTCTATTCGGAGCCACGATAGGCTCTCCCTTTGGGAGAGCTGTCTGCGAAAGCAGACTGAGAGGGCAAGCTCGCGAAAGGAGCAAATTATGAAACTGGAAAAGATTCCGGGCGGTTATGCCCTGTATAAAGAGAAAACCATCATTGGCACCTGCCAGGCCCGGCCCGCGGAGCAGGGTGCGGACATCGCTGCCCTGACCATTGTGCCGGAATGGCGGCGCAAGGGCTACGGTTCCTACCTGTTAAAAGAGGTATTGCGCAGCCTGGGCGGCTATGACAAAGAGAGCGCCACGGTGTTCACGGCACCCCTGCCTGCCGATGCGGGGGAGCTGGCCTTCTGGGCAAAGTTCGGTTTTGCGGCAGAGGGCAGCGGGCTGTGCCGCCGCCGCACCCCCGACCTGACAGCCGTGAAGTTTGTGCAGGATTTCCTCGCCGCGCGGCTGGCTGACCCCAGGCTCTGCATCGATGCCACCTGCGGCAACGGGGGCGACACGGCTTTTCTCTGCCGCCTTGTGGGCGAAGGGGGCCGGGTGCTGGGCTTTGACATCCAGCCGGAAGCCATTGCCTCCACCCGGCAGAACCTTGCACGGAAGGGCCTTGCGGCAGAGCTTCACTGCGACAGCCACGCCAACCTCTTACAATATGTGCAGCCCGGCACCGTCGATGCCGTGATGTTCAACTTCGGCTGGCTGCCCGGTGCCGACCACGGGGTGTTCTCCCGCGCACAAAGCAGCATCCCGGCGCTGGAAGCTGCCCTCGAGGCCCTGCGGCCCGGCGGGGTGCTCAGCGCCATCCTGTACAGCGGCAAGGTCATCGGCTCCGACGAAAAGACCGAGATCCTCCAATGGATGCGCTCCCGGCCCCTGAAACAGTGCACTGCCCTTGTCTGCGGCTTTGCCAATTGGGCCGATACCGCCCCCTTGCCCTGCTTCCTCCTGAAAAAATAACAAAAACTCTTGCATCTAGGTGGAATTGCTGGTAAAATATAAGTTGTGTGTAATTTTGGCATCCTTGCCCTCTCAGCCAAAGCCTGTCGGCTTTGCCAGCTCCCCCGAAGGGGGAGCCAACGCATCTGGAAGGAGAAGTGCTGCAGATCTGCAGGGCCTGTACCTGGAGCAGCAACTGGCTCTCCCTTTGGGAGAGCTGGCTGCGAAGCAGACTGAGAGGGCAAGCCAGTTTACGGAGAATCACCAATGTAACGTGAGATTGACCGAATAAAGAGCCATTCTGATTCAGGAGAAATCAATATATGACAAATCGTGAAGAGATCGAGCGCCGCCGGACGTTTGCGATCATCAGCCACCCCGATGCCGGCAAAACGACCCTGACCGAAAAGCTGCTGCTGTACGGTGGAGCCATCAATCAGGCCGGTTCCGTCAAGGGCAAGCAGAGCGCCAAGCACGCTGTGTCCGACTGGATGGATATCGAAAAGCAGCGCGGTATTTCTGTCACTTCCTCTGTCCTGCAGTTCAACTATGCAGGCAAGTGCGTGAATATTCTGGATACCCCGGGCCATCAGGACTTCTCGGAGGATACCTACCGTACCCTGATGGCAGCGGACTCCGCAGTTATGGTCATCGATGCTTCCAAGGGTGTCGAGGCCCAGACGAGAAAGCTGTTCAAGGTCTGCGTGATGCGCAAGATCCCTATTTTCACCTTCATCAACAAGATGGACCGTGAGGCAAGAGATACCTTTGAACTGCTGGATGATATCGAGAAGGAGCTTGGCATTGCCACCTGCCCCATCAACTGGCCCATCGGTTCCGGTAAGGAATTCCAGGGTGTCTACGACCGTGAGAAAAAGTGTGTGATCGCATATTCCGATACGGAGAAGGGAACGAAGGAAGGAACTTCCACCGAGATCCCAATTCAGGACGAAGAACATCTGAAGGAACTGATCGGAGAGGATGCAGCGGACAAGCTGCTTGGCGAGGTGGAACTGTTGGACGGTGCCAGCGCAGAGTTTGATCTGGAGGAAGTGCAGAAGGGTAACCTGACCCCGGTATGCTTCGGATCTGCTTTGACCAACTTCGGTGTGGAGATCTTCTTAAAGCATTTCCTGAATATGACTACCACGCCGCTGCCAAGAAAAGCAGACATCGGCATGATCAACCCGACGGAGCATGAGTTCAGTGCCTTTGTTTTCAAAATCCAGGCTAACATGAACAAGGCTCACAGAGACCGTATCGCATTCATGCGTATCTGCTCCGGTAAATTCGATGCCAACATGGAAGTGCGTCATGTGCAGGGCAATAAGGTTATGAGATTATCCCAACCCCAGCAGATCATGGCGGATGAACGTAAGATCTTAAACGAGGCTTATGCGGGTGATATTATCGGTGTCTTCGATCCCGGCATTTTCTCCATCGGAGATACACTGTGCATGCCCAGGGAGAAGTTCCAGTATGAAGGTATTCCGACCTTCGCACCGGAGCATTTTGCCAGAGTGCGCCAGGTGGATACCATGAAGAGAAAACAGTTCGTCAAGGGTGTGGAACAGATCGCGCAGGAAGGTGCCATTCAGATCTTCCAGGAGTTCAATACCGGTCTGGAAGAGATCATCGTAGGTGTAGTCGGCGTGCTGCAGTTTGATGTCTTGAAATACCGCCTGGAGAACGAATATAATGTGGAGATCCGTCTGGAGAATCTGCCTTATGAGCATATCCGCTGGATCGAGAATAAGGACGAGATCGATCTGGCCAAGCTGTCCGGTACCTCAGATATGAAGAAGGTCAAAGATATGAAAGGCAATCCTTTGCTTCTGTTTGTGAATTCCTGGAGTATCGGTATGACCCTGGATCGCAATAAGGGGCTGGTACTGACAGAGTTCGGCAGGAATTGATCAGAAAACAGTAAAGTGTGTAGGGGGAACAGAATGCGGGAGATGAAAAAAATATTTGCCGGAATTCTCATGACAGTTCTTCTGACAGGGTGCTCTTCACAGGAGATTCTGTCGGAAGTGCCGCAGACCATCGTATTGCCCGAGGAACAGATCGATAGTCTGCCCATGCAGGAAGAGGATCCAACGTCCGCAGAAACCGAAAATACAGAGAGCTTTTCCCTCCTGGAGGAGGGAGGCTCTCGTTTTGCATATGAGAGTCTGGAAGCTCCGGAACAGATCTGGTATCTGGAGATCGAACAGGCACTGGGAGAGATGGAAGGCACGGTCAAACTGTCCACGGATCCCCTGGAACAGGGACTGGATGAGCAGGACATCGATAAAATCTTCCAGTGTGTGATGATCGATCATCCGGAGATTTTTTATGCCACAGGATATACCTATACGAAATATTCCAGAGGAGAAAAAACGGTTGGAATTGATTTCGCAGGAAGCTATGAGCTGACGGAAGAGGAAGCAATAGTCCGGGCGGAACAGATCCGGAAAATAACGGCGGACTGGATACGTGGAATAGGTGAGGACAAAAGCGAGTATGAAAAAGTAAAGGCAGTGTACGAGCAGATCATTTTTGCGACGGACTATGATCTGAATGCCCCGGACAACCAGAATATCTGCTCCGTATTCCTGGAAGGAGCGTCTGTCTGCCAGGGATATGCCAAAGCGACGCAATATCTGTTGAACCATCTGGGAGTTATGTGTACGCTGGTGCAGGGAACCGTGGATACCGGAGAGGCGCATGCCTGGAATCTGGTCAGGGTGGACGGAGATTATTATTATGTGGATACTACATGGGGAGATGCTTCCTATCGCATTGAGGATTTCATCGGATAGTAGGGACTGTCGGAGATCAATTATGATTATCTGTGTGTCACAACGGAGGATATTCTTCGTACACACCGGATCGAGGGCGTGGTGGCCATGCCGGAATGTACGGCTATGGAGGCCAATTATTATGTCCGTGAGGGCAATTATTTTACGGAATATAACAGGGAACAGCTGCAGAGGATCTTTGATGCGGCCAGAGAAATGGGCAGAACGGATATTACGCTGAAATGTGCGGATGAGACCTGTTACCGTGAAATCTGCCGGGTGCTGATCGATGAACAGGAGATATTCTCTTACATTCCGGACAGCAACAGTACGATCTCCTATGCACAGAACGGGAAACAATTATCCTTGACTTTTTGGGTGACAAATGAATGAATCTTTGGTAGAATAGATACAAATAGTTTTTCATAGTCTTACAGGTACTCAGGAGGATCATATATCATGGAAAGAGAAATAGATAAAAAGAACCT
>OGJJ01001323.1_pt1 | contig 19001 bp, 10 predicted proteins | sample 1572081 | NCBI WGS metagenome assembly OGJJ01 (sample SAMEA2582122, study PRJEB24529) | metagenome | biome: Human gut stool | place: China | collected 2011
CAGCTCCCCCTAGCGTCACTTCATTGCCCACGTACATTCCCATTGAATCACATAGTTCAATAAACCCTTCGGCTGGTGTGTAATGCGAGAGACGAAGATAATTGATATTGGCAGCCTTCATCAGCGTGAGATCCTCCAACCACTGCTTACGGGTAGTGGCACGACCTACATCCGGATGTTCATCATGCCTGTTCACCCCACGAAGTTTAACTGCCTGTCCGTTAATTCTGAAAACTCCTCCATCAGTGGAAATCTGACGGAAACCGACACGTTCCATACGTGTATGTGTTACTACCTCTTTTTCTAAAAGTTCCACTTTCAGACTATACAAATAAGGAGTTTCGGCAGTCCACTGGTGCGGAGCCTCAACCGGCAGGCTCAGACAAATCTCCCGATCCGTCGAAACATGGGCAGGTATAGCCATTTGTCTTTGCGCCACCTCTTTGCCTTCTTTGTCGGTGAGTGTGAAACATAGCTTATAAAGCTCGCCGAGACTAGGATAGTTTCCGGGCAATGTATTCTTATGCTTATCACTGATCATCACCCGTATGTCCAGATTCGCATCTTGAAACAAATGGTCAAAGGTTGTCTGTACCACCACATCATCAATCCATCGTTTGGCCGGCATAGCCTCCAAAGTTACATCTCTGTAAATACCTCCCCAAGTCCAGTCATCACAAACATCAAACTTATACTCACGGGTGATCTGCCTTACCCTGACAGCCAGTTTGTTAGGCTCATCCACTTTCAGTTTATTCGTCACATCAAAAGCAAAAGAAGTATATCCGCAATCATGACGCCCCAGTTCGTTCCCGTTAAGCCAAACTTCGGCCGATGACCATACCCCACCGAAATGTAACAAGATACGTTTGTCTTTCCAATCCTGAGGAATTGTAAACTCCCGCACATAAAATCCCTCACCGGCTTGATTATCCTTGAATCCTCTATAAACCGGTTCTTCATATCCCAACAAGGCCCAATTGGATGGAACAGGAGTTGACTTAAATTTGCTTTTAGCAAAATCAGGCGTATAAAACCTTTCCAAACGGTCCGCCTCCTTTTGATTGGCGGCAAATGCAAACTGCCATGTACCGCTTAAATTAATCTGTTCCTGAGCCAGCACCCCCAAGCTGCTCAATGACAGAAACGATGAAATAAAAATAGTACGTAAATTCATAAAGTATAATATTTTAGTGTTTTGTTTATGATCTGCCAATTAAAGTTCCGCAATTTATTCCATGCAAAAGTAGAGGGGGATTCCATATTACACAATAGCTATTCTATTGACATACAAACATAAAGCATGGAGATTTTTCCTTTAATATGGAAAAATCTCCATGCTCTTTAAAACCAGCCAACCCAGCCAATGAAAAGTAAGCTATCTTCATAGGCCAAGCAAGTTAAGTTACTTCGGCATTTAAGTTGACTTACTTGGGCAAATAAGTTAAGTTACTTTTCTTTTCATAGACAACTATCCTTTTCTCAAAGCCTTATCCGCCCCTACATCAACACCTTTCCATGCCTTCAGGTTAGTCCATTCACTATAAGGCTCAGTCCAAAAAGGATGATTTGCCGGAAGTCCCAATGGCAAAAAGACCGCTGTACACATATACAGACTGCCTGTATTTATATAAGGTTCGGACATATTTATCTGACTGCCTGAAAAGCCAATTTTCAGCCACCCGTTTTCATCAAAAGTACCGGGCATAGATATCTGCCTCTGCATAACAGCTGTCAGAGCAGAACGGATCTGTCCTTTGGAAAGAGGCTGAGGAATCTTGTCCAACAAAGCAATTTGAGAAAGCGCATGAAAAACGCCAAAACGATACACGATAGAACGGCCTACTACAGGATAAGTGGCTTCCGGAGAGATCATCCGTTCAAGCTGGGCAGCCATTCGTTGTTGACGAACCAATTGGCGTTCCAAGAACTCGGCACGTTCCAATCCATGCTTTTTCATGACAGACAATACATCCGTCAACATCGGATGGATGACCAAACTGTTATAGTAATCCAGATGCAATTCTGCCCCATCTCCATACCAGGCATCTCCTTTATACCATTCATCAATGAAACGGTTTACACCATAATATAATCTCTGACTATCATATTCCCCCGTAAATTCCAACAAGGCCGCTTCTACCATCGAAGCGAAAAGCAACCAATTACTCTCATTAGGCTTTATGCCACGCGTTCTTTTCAACTCATACACCAGTTTTTTTTGAGTATCCGCATCCAGATTTCCCCAAAGTTGTCCGGGAGCCCTCAACAAACCTTGTACAAGAAAAGCCGCATCGACCAAAGGCTGGGCATGACGGTTATCAAACATCAAATAATCAGCTGATTGCGGATCGACAGCCTGTTTCAGTCCTTTAACCACCAGTTGAATATACCTTTCTCTTAACTTTCCTTCCTGAGTGTCATCAGGTCCCAGTTCCAGCCAGGGAGCAATGCCGCAAACGGTTCTTCCTACCGCTTCCAGATAGGAAACACTTCTACGTAAAGGTTCATTGGACAGTGACTCAAACGGCATATTCCTTTTCAATGTGCCCTGACTGAGATTGACCAACACAGGATCAGCAATTTTCGTTAAAGTCTGCACCCAGTACATACGATCCTCACTACCTGTGGGCTGGGCATACAACTTTCCACACAGGATCATAAAACAAAAAGCGATTAACAAACAATTCCTAGTTCTCATTCTATATTTTTTTAGCATTTACACCCTTATTTATATTGTGTAGGCAATACCCCAAACAGTTTCTTGAATGATTTTGTGAAATAACTAGGCGTATTAAAACCAACCTGATCAGCTATCTCAGCAATGGAAAGCCCTCCTTCTTTCAATAATTCGGCAGCTTTACGAAGACGTACATTCTTCACGAAATCAGAAGGCGAACTTCCGGTGATAGATGTAATCTTCCGGTAAAGAGTAGCACGACTCATGCACATATCCCTACTTAAATCTTCTATGGAATATTCAGGATTACTAAGGTTCTTCTCAACCATATCCAATGCCTTCCTTATTAATTGCTCATCAGATGCTGAAATAGAATTCGCTTCTACTTTTCCTTCTTCCGGCAATGGATCTATCTCATGCCTTTGCTCCGGATTTTGTTCCAATGGCAGAACAGTCTGTGCAACAATGGACTCCCGTAATTTCATATACATCCGGCCCAATCCCCACACCACCGATAAAACAACAAGTATATAAAACAAATACGCCCAACCTGTTTCATACCAAGCAGGCAGACACTGGATCATAACCGTCAATGTACTCTTACTCCACAGACCATTCTCATCTGTAGCACGGACTTCCAGTTCAAATTCCCCCTTTGACAAATCAGACAAGCCGATACTATTTTCCCCTGCCGGAAAGGCCACCCAATTATCGTTTCTTTGTTTATAACGATAAGCATATCTTACCTTATTCGTATTCAAATGGTCAAAAGTAGAAAAAAACAATTTCACATTTCTCTCATGAGGAGACAGGCTTATTTTCTTTTGATTATCCACCCCGATTTCAGAGGTGTTATTCATTTCGACGGATGTCAAACACACCGTTGGCTCAGGTATCCTCCTCTTTTTTTCATTATAGTGAGGAAAAGTCACAATTCCACCTCGTCCACCCACACTCATTTCTCCCCGAGGATCTTTATACAATGACTGGAAATCTTCCAGATTTATCCAAGAATCAGTACAAGACATCATAGTAAAGATATGTGTTCCGGGATGATAGACCATCACCCGCTGTGATGTAAGAATCCAAAGATTCCCATCGTCATCCGACTTTATATCCAACACAGCATCCCCTGTCAATCCACAATCTTTTGTCCGGGAAATAAAATCATTCGTATCCGGAGAATAACTATACACATTGCCCTGTTTAGTACCCACCCAAAGATTGTTGTCCGGTGCGACAGTCAATACCGAATAATTTTCTCCTGTATCCTTTATTTGCAACCGACTTTCTCCGGAAATTCTCCACAACCCTCTACTTTCAGTTGCAAAATAAACAACTCCTTCATTAGACGAAACGATAGCATTTATAAAACCAACATCATCACAAACTGTAGTCAATCGGTCTTCCTCCAAGCTATACCGAAATAAATGGTAAGTAGTCCCTATCCAAAGATTCCCACGACGGTCATCATGCAAAGCACGGATACGCTCACCTTGTTTAATGGGTATGGTACATACGATGGATTCAAAAAGCCGGTTCTCCTTATACCGAATTAAAATTACCGAATGATCCCTTACCATATAGAGTCCCTCTCTATCCGATGGCCTCTCAAAGAAAAAAGAAAGCTCCCTGTCATTCTTAACAACAGACATACGATCTCTCTGGGGATCATAAGCATACAGTCCCAATTTCTTTTGTCTGATCCAATAATAATTCTTCTCTTGAGAAAACTGCATAGGAGACGCGATTACCCCCAAATTTTGCTTTACCCCTTCCATAGACAAAGAAAGCACTTCATTAGGAAGAAAAGAAATAATGAAAGAAGAAGGATAATAACCTGTCACCCATAAATTTCCGGATTGATCGGAAAGAATCTTTGTGAGGATTTTCCTGTCAGCTGATAATAAACGGGAGAGATCCACCTTATCCAAGGATACATCGGCCGTTATTTTATAGGCATATAAGTTATCTGCCGCAGTCACCCACAAATATCCCTTAACAGAATCTTGTATAATATGATGAAGCTTTCGGGTATCGGAGTTAGAAGACGCATTATCCACTGTTTGCAATCCAAACATTTTGTCCGTATCCTGTGCCTTGGGGTCAAAACGTACAATTCCTTTTCCCCAAGTAGTAACCCAATAATACGGAGTGTTATGATCTTCCGTCATGCTTGTGGGATACTCATCATAGGGCCAAGGATATGAAATAAAAGAGTCCTTTACCTTATCATAGCAAAAAAGCCCGCCTTTTGCTTGAGTTACCCAAACAGTCTTTTTCTTATCCTCATAAATAGAATTGACGGTATTCTCCCGTCCTTTCCATTTAAGAATATATTTTCCAGTTCTTTCCCCTGACTCATTGTATCGAAACAAATGCCTGTTAGTCGAAATCCAGATCGTACCATCAGACGTCGCTGTCATTGTAGTTATAGTCCAGCTCTTTATCGTTTCATCAGCAAGCGCCCTTATCTCATAATCTGTTTTTGACAAAATATAGGCGCCACGCTTCGTTCCAAACCATATTTTCCCTTCACCGTCTTCAGCAATACACGTCACACTGTTGTTTTCCAAGATTCCCGGATTTTTGAAATCAGAACGGAATACTTTCACCGTATATCCATCATCACGACACAAGCCTCCCCCTTCAGTGCCATACCACATATATCCTTCCGAATCCTGGAAGATACAAAGCAATTCTTTGGTCGGCAACTGTTCCGAATTAGGAAGGTTTCTTACTATCATATCAAATGCTTTGACCGGAACGGCATTTATCCGCACAGTCAATAACAAAATAATGATTGGTAATACTATCCTTCCTATGCTTTTCATATTCTTCACGCAAGTACTCCTGTTGAAAACAAACGAATACAAAGCTAGGAAGAAATTCAAGAACTTGCAACTTGTCGGTTTAATCAAGTACATTAAGAATGACTTAATAAAGAATATGGCTATTGAACAGACACTTTTTTCTATTCAACGCTCAGTCCTTCAACCGGAAACTGTACCCGCCCTGTTTTCTCAGTACCAGTGGCTTCTTTCCGGTCTTTTTTATAATTCTGACTGTACATCCTGCCGGAATGTCAATAGTGCTCTCCCCCTCGGCATTCAGTTTCAAGACAATATATCCTTCCTTTACCGGAATTCTGGAATGAATCCACTTCAAATGGAGTAACTCCGGTTTAATGGTATATTCATTCGTCTTCATCGAAGACTGGCTGAAACCGATAAGACCGTTCAATGCGCCTACCACTACCGGGACTCCATTCGCCCCATGACAAAGACTCAGGCCGTACGGACGATTATAAAATACCAGTTGACGGGCCCTGGAGGCGTTCATCATAAAGTTCTCCGGGAAACGGGTATGTCCCTGATCCATCCAGTCGCCGAACACACCATAAATATGATCCCATAACTCTTTTATCCGCCCGGCTTTGGCATAAGCCAGAAACTCATAACCCTTCTCATAACTGACCACCTCATAATAGTTAGGCAAATTCGGCAGAATATTTTCAAAGAGGTTGTCATAATGTTCTTCGGGAAAGATATCGGCCAGTATTCCCCAATATTGGGCATGATGCGAAATACGCTTGTCCACAGTCACATTGTCATTCATTGTACCGTTGATGAAGACTTTCCGGTCATTATCCCAAAAATGTTCAAAAATCTTCTTTTTCAGATTCCGGGCCAACTTGCGGTATCTGTCCGCCAATGCACTCTCCTTCCACAGATCCGCGAAATAAGCTCCGGTCACATAATTATAATAGAGCATGATCTGGGCATAGGCCGCCACCCCTTTCCGAACAGGACCGTTATAGGTGGACCATCCGGGGGTATAACCGAACTGCCTGTCTCCATAATTGCCGTGTACAAAACCATTCTCATCCACGATGGAGGCATAAAAATCAAGCAACAGGATGATGCGGTCTTTGTATTGAAGGGAAGTGGTCAAGTCACCGAAACGCAGATAGTTCTGTTTCAGGCCGAACAGAGCATGCAACGGATAATCAGGAATCCCTATATCTGATTTCTGCGGATCAAGCGGCATCAGTGCTATGGAAATTCCGTTTTTTGACACTTGCTGGTCACCGAAAAGATAATCCCCCGCTAGGGTGCTGACCAGCGCATCCATGGACCAGGGAAGAAAATCACGCTTCACCCCGTCCAGATAAAAGCGGTGCATACTGGTATGCAATGTCGCACTGCTCATTTTGAACAGGTTGTTCACATAATCATCATCCGTTTCAAACTGCATCTGGTGCTCTACCGGCCACAATGACGCATCAAAACGAAGGGAGGTAATCTCAGCCCCCTTGTCGCATTCCAGTGAAACATATCGGAGAGCGCGTTCCGGCAAAGTGATGGTGCCGCCTTCTTCTGACAAGGTAATAGGAACCAATGGATATTGTTCCAGTTTCTTATCATCCCGTTCCAGTGCTTCTTCGGGAGTTTCGCCAACGCGTACGGTTATAGTTCCCTTTCCTTTCGCTTGAAAGGTCAGTGTTCCAATCTCAAGATGGAAAAAGTCGATGAGGACATAACCATTCTTTCCGATACTAATTCCGTCTTTACCTTGCATCTCAGCATTGCGCATGGGGAGTATTTGTGAAGGTTTAATCCGGGCTGTCATATCTTGCGGAGCATCCGGCAACACGCCCGGTTTATTATACATGACGGCACTCTCGGGTATTGTCCAATGCTCTTTATCCATGCTGACCTGCCATTCATCCGGATTTTCCAGTCCCGCCCCTTTCAGAATGATACAAGGTAACGAGTCATCCGTTGTCACCTCAAACAATAAAGAGGATCTGCCCACGGGTAAAATAACCTGTTTACCGGAAACAGACTGTTTTACACCATTTATATAAAGAATAATATCCGACGGACCCTCCCAGCAAAGACTACTTTCCTTTTTCAATCTTACCTCTTTTCTGAACCAGGCATGATTGTTCTTTGCAAAAAATTTACCCGGATATCCTACATTAACGCAACGCTCTTTTGAGATACGGGCACATTGTTGCTGGTAGAAAGCAGCCAGTTGTCCCGGATACCACATATAGCGACTGTTCCATTCCTCCTGAGATTGCCGGCTCACGATGGTTACATTAGGATCCAGAGAAGGATCGAACTCTTTTGTCTGGGCATAACAACATAAAGATGCTGTTATAAAGATGCCAAGTAATTTTAATCTTTTATTCATATATTTCCTTTCATTCTTTTATCGTTTTCAACCGAAGTGTGCCTTTCAATCCAGCTGAGGATATTTTGACCGTAACATTCCCAGCCTCCTGATCGCTTCGGAGAATAATTTGCATCCTTCCCTGATACATTCGTTTGGAAGTTATGCCATGAAAGAGCTCATCCGTATAATGATCCCCGTTATCCAATGCCACCAACCGTGCCGCACCTTCCATTTGTAAAGTAAGTGGCTCGTTGTAGTCCCATACCGGACGACCTTTTTTGTCTATGACCGTCACGTTTATATATTGCAAGTCCATACCGTCTGCCTTCCAGTCCGTCGGTGTTTCCGCCTCAATCCGGAGTGCCACGGCTTTTCCGGCAGTTTCAATACGATGACGCGCCACTTCTTTGCCCGACTTGTCACGGGCTATTGCCACCACAGAGCCACCGTTGCCATAAGGAACATCCTTCCAATAAATCATATTACGCAGGTTTGCCCGTGTCGTATCGTTTTTTTGAATTCCCATGCTCTGACCGTTTACCAACAACTCTACAGAATGTGCATTAGTGAAGGTGAAGAGTGACCGTCTGCTGCCCGGAGTATGATTCCAGCACTCGTTCAGCGCCATGCGCCCCACTATCACATCATTCCAACTGACGCTTTCCGCTCCCGCCGCATCGACCACTCCGATATGTACTTCGGGAATTTCTGGCATGAAAGCCGATTTAATAAGGTAGGCTTGGGGATAGGGACGCATGGTATGGTCAAAGAAAGAGTAATTCCAGCCTTTCTTGGGCCACTTGTTGGATTCTCCCCAATACTCGGCGGATCCCCAATAGGCCATGCCCACCGTCCGTTTTCTATCCATATTATAATAAGGCTGCAACAAGTTGCTGGTTTCAGCCTCACTCTGGAACAGGATAAGGTCCGGCCGGTATTTCAAATAAGCGTCATATTTGTCCGACTGGTAATTGAACGATGCCACTTCTGTGGCACAAGCCAGTTCAGGCGGTACTAAATAGTCGTTGAACTCCTTGTCGTGCCGGGTTATAGCTCCCGCACGGGCGGGGAACATGGCTACAGTGGTGAGACGTGTATGATCCCATCTCTTTACCAGCTGGTTGAATATGTTATAGGTAGTGATTCCCCAGTCGTTGGCCCCTTCGAAACCTGCCCATCCTTCACGAATCTGAAGCTCGTTTCCCAGGCTCCACAAAATGATGGACGGACGGTTACGGTCGCGTTTGATCCATTCTGTAATCAGTTTGTGCCAGATATGGGTGAACGGTTGACGTCCGCCCCAATAGTCATTGTCACTCCATTTGTCCGTCAGTTCGTCCACCACCAGTATCCCCACACGGTCTGCAATGCGGGCAAAACTGTCACTGTACGGATTATGTGAGCAGCGGATACAGTTGTAACCGAAGGATTTGAGTTGCAGCATCATGCGTTCGATGGCCCTGTCGTAACTGGCGGCTCCCAGTGCGCCCAGATCATGATGGTTGGCATTGCCCTGCAGGAATATCTTTTTCCCGTTAAGCTTGAAACCGAACTCCGGTGAGAATTCCAGACTGCGGATACCGAACTGTTCGGTCAGGCTGTCCACCACCATACCGTCTGCCGTCACCACCACTTCAGCATTGTAGAGTTGTGGGGACTCACATGACCAAAGTTGCGGATTCTCCAGAGTAAGCGCCGGTAATTTCACTTCCGTGCAGGTCTGGTGCGTATGTTCGGGCATACCGGATTGCACGGAGCCCACTATGACACCTTCCGGATTGCGGAGGGTGGTCCGTATCCGTACGTCATGTTTCTGCCAGCCGTCCACCTCAACCTGTACGGCTACCGTTGCCCGAGAGGAGGAAACTTCGGGAGTGGTGATATACACCCCGTGGCGGGCGATGTGTGTGGGATTCTGCACCTGCAGATATACATCACGGAACAGACCGCCTCCCGTGTACCAGCGTGAACCTTTCTTGGGACCGGTAGAGGCATAGACAGCTACCACATTTTCTCCATCGTGACGTAGAAAAGGGGTAAGGTCCGCTTCAAGTCCCACATATCCATAATCTGTCGAGACTATTTTGGTACCGTTCAGATAGACATCGCCCAGATAAATGATACCTCCGAAATCCAGGACCACCCGTTTCCCTTTCCACGACGGATCGGTAGGGAAAGACTTGCGATACCATCCTTCACACATAGGTTTGAATCCGCGTGCACCTCCACCATTTTCAGTCCAGGGTTGTTCGAACTGGAAATCATGAGGAAGGTCCAATGTACGCCAGGAAGAGTCATCCAAGGCAGGTGAGGCGAAATCGGTATTTTTATTCTCGTTTGTAACCAACTGGAATTTCCAGCCAAAGTTAAAAAGGACTTTCTGCTGTGATGCAAAATTTTCCAAAGGTACATTGACCAGAGGAGCTTTTTCCTGTGCTTTCTGATATTGGGCTGTTACTCCGACAGGAGCAAGCATCAAGAAGAAAGCGATAATGATGTTTTTCATTTGATACATTATTATAAAGAATGAACACCGATTTGTGTCGGCTCGTTTATTACGCAAATATCGGAATTATAAAGAGTTGCAGACATGGAATTTAGTTGCAATACCTGTATTATCGTACAAAAAATACATACAATGGCTACTCTTTTCTTATCAGTCGTATGATATCAAGTTATCAGGGCATTCCAATCATAAGATATTAGAATGCCCTGAAACTTATTTTTCAGCAGGCATATCCGGTACTATGGGCCAATATGGATTTTGATAGATAGGAGAATTTTCTACTGTTTTGTTATCGGGGGCGGTGATCAAAAACTGCTTAATCATAATGGGGTGCAGATAATGAGCCATACGCCAAGTAAAACCATTATAACAGGTCTGTTTAGAATTCTTTTGGTAAGGGCGCAAGTATTCGCTGACATTAGGTGAAGATACATTGGATGCGTCTGATCCATCATACAGCAAATCTGTATACCAAGCCTGCATGGGGGTATTCCATAAATGGAAACCTTCCGGTATATAAGGATGTTCAATCAACTGGTCCATAGCACGCCAACGGCATAAGTCCATATAACGAAGCCCATCCGCCATAAATTCACATCGGCGCTCACGACGTATATTATAGAGAGTTGCGTCTATTAATTTACCACCGGAATACGCTCCCCAATCATTTTCAGCCTCTTTACTCATATCCGTTAAAGCAATGGTCTTTTGAAAATCCTCATCTACATGAGAACGACGGCGAATAATTTTCCAATATTCGGTTGCTGTTCCGTCCAAAGTACCATTCTTTTCATAACTGGCTTCCATGTAATTCAACAAGGCTTCTGTCGCACGATAAGCAATAGAGGCGGTATATCCTTTTGAATTGGAATAATATTTCTGATGGAAAGCTCCTCCTTTGCGTAAAGCATACCCAGTTACATAACGACGGGCACCATCTGTAATGGTAATCAATGGATAAGTTTCTTCAACATTGGCAGTCTCACCAACCACATCTTTTATTAAGATGTTATGTTGTCCGGGTTCTTTCAGAAAGATAACCAATCGGCTATCTCTGTTTTGACGAACGTCGTGTATGGTTTTGTCTCCCATATAATATCCATCTCCGTTCATATAATCACCGTGGGTATAAACAGGAGTGCCGTCAGCCATCAAAAAGTTATTCACAAAGCTACGGGTGACGCCTACGCCATTGTTTCCCCAGCTAGCATAGACATTTACGTTGTGGTGTACTAAGTTATAAGCGTATCTGCGCCATAACAAAACTTCATCGACAGAAGATAAATCTTCTTGAGCAAACATGTCAAAATAGGGGTTTGCAGCTTCGCTAGTTGACTGTTGCAGGGTACCTGTATTTTCTGTAAGCTTATTTTTGTAGCGTTCTGCGATATCTTTAGAAGCTGTCATGGCGATTTCTAAGAAATAATCTATCTCACTATCAATATTCCCGCTGGGATATTGATAAGTGGAATTGTAATCTTTTGCCTTGCCAGGCCAACCGTTACCATTGGGTACAAAAGCCGTATTCTTAAAATATTTCAACCAAGTACCTTCAAATAGAGCTACGCGCGACTTTAATAAAATGGCAGCATCCGCATTAATTCTAGTCGTCGGCATGTTTTTAGCTTTTAATAAAGTAATAGCTTTATCCAAATCACTTAGAATAAAGCGAGCCACCTCATTGCGTGGTGATCGTTTACTGGCTTCACTCAATGCTTCTTTGTCATCTGGCAATGGGTAGATAATTATGGGAAAATCTCCAAACAACTGATAACGTTTAAAGTATTCACAAGCACGTAGGAAAAATAATTCACCGATATAGTGTTTTATGCTGTTAAGGTCACCATTGATGGTATTGGCATTACCGCTCAGGTCGTTCCCATTAGCATTATTATCCCCAAATTTGGGCAACACATTCGATAATACAAAATTGATCTTGTATATTTTATCGAAGTTCCAATTACTGTTTTCCGCATTGTCCACTTTCCACAAAGTGGAAGTAAAACGATTGGGAGCTGTAACTTCTATTTGATTGTCCGTTGTTGCATCATCTTTGTAGATGCCATATGTATTTCCTGTTCCGTGAGAGGGAAGAATATCAGAGTACAAATTATCTGCAGAGGCTTGAATATGGGTTGCCTCTGTAAAATATACTTCCGGGGAAATAGATGCTTCAGGTACTTCATCCAAATAGTCATCGCAAGCAGTAAATGCAAATCCTGCCGAAGCGATTAGTACAGATAAGAATATATGTTTTGTTTTCATTGTATACGTATTATTAAAGTGTTAAACTTAAGCCAAAAGACCAGGTGCTTGATAACGGATAAGCATTACCACCATTACCGCCACTAATTGTTTCCGGATCAAACAAAGAAGACAATGATGTTCCGGTCCAAAGATTTTCTCCGGAAACAAACACACGGCATCTGGTCAAACCCATACTTTTCATCCATTTTGCTGGGAAAGTATAACCTAATTGGAAATTTTTTAAACGGATATAGGATGCATCTTGCAAATAACGTGTCTGAATTTCTTGGTTCTTACCTCCTTCGGAGAAAATAGGACGAGGATAATAAGCGTCAAGATTTGCAGGAATGGTATGACCTAACAATCCTATATCCTCTGCACGAAAATAATCCTCATGTTCCTTAAGTCCACGAGCCCCCCACATACTTTGAGTTCCATAAGCACCAAACAAATAACCACAGAAATTATTTGTACCCCAAAAATCACGCTTCATTACACCTTGAAAGAATAAACGTATGTCGAATCCTTTCCAATCAGCATTCAAGTCAATACCAAAGAAATATCTAGGAGTACTATTGCCTATTACTTTCAAATCTCCATGATCATCCAATGTACCCGCACTTTTAGATATTTTTCCATCTTCATTCAAATCACGATACATAATATCACCGGCAGACCATTTGGAACCAATCGCATCCTGTCCTCCATTAGGAAGGGAAAGGAGATGGGCTTGCATTTCATTTTCAGATTTTGCTATTCCTATTGTTTCCAATCCCCAAATCTCGCCCACTTCGCGTCCTTCAACGTATTTGTTCAAACCGATAGTATTTGTTGCGTTGCTCGGATAGCTGGTAACAATTGTTTTAGCATCGGAAAGAGTTAAATTAGCACTATATCCAAACCCGTTTTTCAAACGGTCTCTCCATCCAATAGATAGTTCCCATCCATTCGTTCTTAAATTACAATTGTTGGTTTTAGGAGCAGATGTACCCAAAATAGATGGGAGTTCAGGTGCAGGCCCTACCATACCATCCGTATAACGAATATAGTAATCAAAACTACCTGTCAAACGATTACTGAGAAAGCCATAATCAAAACCGATATCCCAAGTACGAACCTTTTCCCAAGTCAAAGAATTGCTGACCAAATTTCCCGGCTCTGCTGTATTAGGCTTCACTCCATCTTGCAACCATGTTCCATTAGAAGACTTCAGTATCATATCACGATAGGTAGGATACCATGCTGTAGTATTCTGGTTGCCCAATTCACCGTAAGAAACACGCAATTTTAATGTGTTGGCTATATCTGTCAGCGACTCCCAGAATTTTTCCTGAGCGATGTTCCAGCCTAAAGAGAATGAAGGAGACCATTGCCAGCGACTTCCTCGACGGAAACGGGAAGAACCGTCATATCGCATATTGATTTCCGCCAAATAACGTCCCAGGTAATCGTAATTCAAGCGACCGAAGAAACCTGCCGTTTTCCATCTTTTCCCATTTCCACCCGCTTCTGTCGCTTTGGGGTTACCTTGTCCGTCCAATCCGGTTGTGACATCAAAATAAGGCATCCCCCCCATCATTACACCATACTTTTTTGTAGAAGAAAATTCCTGTTTCATATCTTCTGTCTGGAAGCCAAGCATAACTTTTGCATTATGGGCATTATTAAAAGATTGGGAATACTCACTATAAATATTTAGGTTCAGATAGTTCTCTTTAGTCTGATCTTGATAAAGATAAGACGTACCATGAGTATCTATTAAATTGCCTTCCACATCATGATTATAAGTAGGAATTGAAGTTTCTTTTACCGATGAGTTCATTATACTGTAATTAAACTCCACATGTGTAATCCAATTTTTGATCGGTTCAATTACTAAAGACGCTTGTTGATAAAGACGGTCTGTTTGTGCATTACGTTTTCCACCTTCAACAAGATTTTGGACTGGATTAGTCCAACCATTATTGGTATAATAGCCATTGGGATCTTTTACGGGCATATTGGGCCAAGTAGCTCTTCCTAACTGGTCATAAAAAGAACTGTTGAAACTGGTAGGACGCCATACATCATTACGAGTAAAACGGGTACTGTAATTGAATTTTAACCATTGAGTCAAATCAGCATTGATTTTAGCTGTTACATTGTAACGATGAAGTCCATCGTCACCAGCTTTCAAAAGTCCTCCTTGATCCAAATAATTGAAAGAAGCATAATAAGCTACAATATCACTTCCTCCATTTAGACTAACGTTATGTTCTTGAGAAAAACTTGAAGATTTGTAAACTTCATCATACCAATTTGTATTAGCCCAAGCTGTTGTAAATGGATCATAGTCTGGTTTACCCCATTGACCGTTGGATGAAGCTTTTACTCCCCCCGTGCTTCCACCTCCGGCAGCTTGCCAATCCAGCATATCCTGCATCAGGTCTTCTGTAAAGATAAGCCCACCACCCTGATTAAGCGAACCGGCGTTCATAAAGTTTGCAAAAGTGTAGGAATCCATCATCTTCGGCATATTTACAGGAGTAGATATACGGAAGCTATTGTTATAGTTTACAGAAGTCTTTCCTTTTTTGCCCGATTTGGTAGTCACCAGAATTACGCCGAAGGGGGCACGGGAACCATAGATGGATGATGCGGCAGCATCTTTCAATACAGAAATATTTTCTATGTCTTGAGGATTGACTGTATTCAAATCTCCTTCCATTCCATCAATTAGAATAAGAGGTGCACCGCTGGAACCCTCACCAATAGTTCCTGTACCACGGATACTGATATCTGCGGTCTTGTCCAGTTCACCCGTACTTGTTGATATCTGCAAACCAGGTACCAATCCTTGTAAGGCTTGTGTAGCTGAAGTCACAGGACGAGATTCTAATTCTTTAGCAGTAGCAAGTCCTACAGCTCCTGTCAGATTCACTTTCTTTTGCGTACCAAATCCAACCACCACCACTTCATCAAGAGTTTCTGTATCTTCCTTCAATACTACATTAATTTCTCTCTTTCCAGAAACTTTCACTTCTTGAGAAACATACCCGATATACGTAATCTGTAAAACGGCATCTTTCGGGGCATCCAACACAAACCGCCCATCTATATCTGTTATCGTACCTATTGACTGACCTTTAACCATTACATTGGCACCGATTACCGGCTCGCCATTCGCATCTTTCACAATACCTGTCACTTTATTTGCCTGTTGGACAGCTTCCCCGTCTTTCGCCTTACTCATCAGCATGATATTCTTACCCTCCATGGCATAATAAATATCAGTACCTTCAAAAACCTTATTCAGCACTTCGGCTACAGATTTGTTCTGCGCATTCACCTTCACATTGCGCTTCAGATTCACCTCGTTCACATTATACACAAACAGATAATCTGTCTGTTTTTCTATTTCACTGATTACCTTGCCTGTTGACACGTTATCCGCCACAACAGTCACCTTCATTGTCTGAGAATAAGACTCAGTGGCAAAGGCTGTTCCGGCAAAGACAAACAGAGCTAAGAGTGTGTTTCTCATCATACGGAATAAATGTTTAATTTCTACAATAGATTCCTGATACAAAATATTTTTCATATATTTGCATTACTAATTTTAGGTTCAACTTAAGATTATTTGAGAAAAAATTGTCAATGAGTCATTGACATTCCATGGGATGGTGTTGCAGCACTATCCCATTTCCTTTTTAGACCAGGTGTGTTATTTCATAGGCATATTCTTTTTTAAGGGTTAGTTAATTGTTATCACATTTGTCTCATCATCCTTTGTATAAGTAAACTTATTATTGAGTTTCAAAACTTTCAGTACGTGTTCCACCCCATCTTTCGTGCGGAATTTACCTGTATAACGGTTCTTTAGAATCCGGGTATTATTTACTACAATATCCACCCCATAATACAGTTTCAGTTTCTCTATCATATCACGTACGGATATATCATTGAAACAAAGCAAGCCCTCACGCCACAAAAAATAATCGGCCTCCTTGATGCGTCCTTTCACCAGTCTGTTGCCTTTCAAGCTGGCCATCATGTTCGGTTCCAGCCTCATTCCACTGTTATTCGAACCGGGCACTAAAATTTCTACAGCACCTTCCAACAAAGAAGTTTCCCATACGCTATCCGCTGCATAAGCCATTACATTGAACTCTGTACCCAGCACCTTCACATTACATTTGTTCGTTTCTACAATAAAAGGCTGTTCCACATTCTTTGTCACCGCAAAGTAACCCTCACCATCCAATTTCACATTTCGGATATTCCCTTTGAAACTTCCCGGGAAAGTCAAGGTACTGCGTGAGTTCAACCAAACCTTCGTACCATCCGCCAACATCAATTCTGCCCGTTGGCCCGCCGGCACATAAATAGACTGCCATGTTTTGTCTTCCGGTACCTGATGTTTTCCTGTCCAATAATGTGTACCCAACAAGACGATCGCCAATACCGCTGCTATCTTGGCAGCTTCCATACATACTCCGCGTAACGAGAAATGTTTCCTTTCCCGGCTATTCTCCTCCGCCACAGGTTCCGTACGCCACAATGCCATGTCATGCAACTTCCGTTGTGCCATATATTCACGCATGTTCTCAGGATTTTCCTGTATCCATTCGGTCACACGCTGCTTTTCGGCTTCAGTAGCATTTCCGGCTATATATTTTTGCAATAATTCAGGATTCATATTCTATGCTGTTTTATTAGAAACGACTCAAGAAGAAACTACCCTAAAAGAAAATGAAGAAAAATATATAAAAATCATTTTTGTCCTCAAAAACATCCGTATCCCCATCCGGTCAGGCTTAATAATAAAAGAAGAAATAAAATAAAGGAAGATAATCTTTTAAAGTCACCCGCAGTACTTTCAATGCTTTTGATATATGATATTCCACCCCCTTTATAGAGATTTCCATCTCTTCGGCAATCTCTTTATTGGATTTATTTTCAAAACGGCTCAAAATAAATGCCCGTCGCGTCTGTTCCGACAAGGTACTTAAAGTAGCACTGATGATTTTTTCCACTTCTTCCGAAAAAATCTCATCAGGATTGCACGCTTCCAAGGCAGACATACGGATAGACAATTCCTGTTGTTGCCAGTCGGCCATCACTTCAAAAGCACTGCGTTTTACCTCCTCGTGCTTTAGATAGTCCAAAGCCTTGTTCTTCAAAATTGTCAGTAACAATGGTAAGATATATTTCTCTTCAACAGGCTCGGCCTTCAACTTTTCCCACAACTTTATTAATGCCTCGGAGGCAATATCTTCTGCCGCCAAATCATTATGAACGTATGATTTGGCAAAGAAAAAAGACTTCTTATAATAAGAGGTATAGATATCATTAAAAGAATTTCCAGGCATTTTGCTCATTTGTATATCGGTTGTGCTTTTCATCCATATTACGATGGTAGAGCAAAGTTAGCAATAAACCTTCGATAAAAACAAAATTATCCTGTTAATTCTTTCCCTTATATGCTATGAGCTTGCCTTATATGCAATCGCCCTCCACCGTCAGACCAAGTGGCAAAAAGGGAAAGTTGCCATAGATATGAAATTCACGGACAAACACCCCTATACTGTCCGACCGGAAGGAAACTTTCAACTGCAAAGTATCTCCCGGAGCAGCATGAAACTTGGAGCATCTCGTTTCCGGACAATCCCAAGAAGAAACAATGTAATAAATATGTAAACTGTCACTTCCCATGTTTTTATAGATAAAAACGCTTCTTTTCCTTCCTTGTGCGAAAACCGTCTCCAGTCCACATTCTCTTTATCAACAGCCACAGTAGTCCTCGCCACAGCCGGTTACCTGTCAACTTCTTCCTGTTCGTATGGTGCACGCGAAATGCACTTTCCCTTTTCCAATACATAGACCATAGGAGTTGTACCAACCATTTTCATAGATGCCGCCACCTCACCGGTATCAAGATATACATTGGGAAATTCAGCCCGTTGCTTACCCGTCAACAAATAAAACTCTTTCTCAGAATGGCAGGTTATCACATAAAGCGTATCCTGAGACGCATGTATCTCAGATTTCGCCTTATCAATGCAACGGCTACAGCCATTTCCCGGAATAATGACCAAATGAGCGGCCTTTTGAATCTGGGATATCTCCATGCCCGTAGCTTCAAAAAGTTTCTGAAGGCATTTATCATTGTTTGACATGCAGCCACAACAGCATCCTATCAAGACCACTATTTTAATATATACCGATAACTTCTTCATTTATTCTCCTCCTTTATTTATTCTCCTGTAAAGAAAAGCACCGGAACATCAACTTGTCCTCATCAAAACAAGGATTCTCCTGATTGTTCAAAGAAAGATACAATCCCTTTTTCCCGACAAACCAAAGGCGATAAGCGTATGTGCTACCTGGGAACTTGCTCTCACC